>Ga0207695_10000646_pt1 | contig 69276 bp, 57 predicted proteins | sample KBSC54metaG_FD_184354 | JGI IMG/M metagenome (GOLD analysis project Ga0207695, IMG submission 184354) | Corn rhizosphere microbial communities from Kellogg Biological Station, Michigan, USA - KBS C5-4 metaG (SPAdes) (version 2) | ecosystem: Host-associated > Plants > Roots > Rhizosphere > Soil...
CCTGCCGTCGTCGCTCGATCCGCGCTCCAGCCTCACGGTCTGGGACGCATCGTCAAGCCATATGACGCTGTTCATCATGCTTGTCGTCACGGGCATCTTCCTGCCGATCGTGCTCGCCTACACTGCCTGGGTCTATCGGGTGCTGTGGGGCAAGGTCGACGAGAAGACGGTGAACGACAAGGGCGGTCACGCCTACTAACCTTCAAGGAGATTCCGCATGTGGTACTTCGCCTGGCTTCTCGGCTTTCCTCTGGCCGCCGCTTTCGCTGTCCTCAATGCCATGTGGTATGAACTCGTCGACGATCAGGCGAAAGAGAAAGCCTCCCAAAAGGGGCAATGACTATCAAGGCAACGCCAAATCGTTGCCCGGCCAAGCAGGAATGGCATCCCGGCTCGCGCCGGGCTGCCCCGGGACTGCCGCCGTCTGAGCGGCGTTTTCGCAAACTTGCTGTGCAGAAATACCATCAATCTAGTTTTTGGTGCATTCAATTGTAGGGTTCTCTCGCTGAACGGAGCGTGGCGTCGACATGCCAGCTGCGACATTTGGTCATTCGTCGCCCGCAAAGTGGACGCGATGTTTTCGCGTGACGTGAGCCGCATGCAACAATATACGATCAATGTCGGTTGGATTTCTTTCCCCGTCCGATCATCATCGCGGAGCATGAAATGAAGAACTGGCATCCCGATCTCAGCCGCTCCTCAAATCCCCGATATATCGCCATTGCCGACCTGATCGAAATGGATCTGCGTAGCGGCGTTCTGGTGGTGGGCGACAGGCTGCCGCCACAGCGCGAGCTTGCGAAGCGCCTCAATATCGATTTCACGACGGTGGCGCGAGGCTATGTCGAGGCGCAGAAGCGCGGGTTGGTGGATTCCCATGTGGGTCGCGGCACATTCGTGACCGGTGGCGCCGACAAGGAGCGCCGTGGCTTCGTGTCAGATGCGGCGCCCGATCCGCGCCGCACCTCGATGGTCGACTTCTCGATGAACCTGCCGCCGGAGCCGAACGATCCGGACCTTGTTGCCCGCATGCGCGAAGGCATGTCCGCGGTGGCGACCAATCTCATTTCACTGCTGCGTTATCAGGGTTTCGGCGGCTCGAGCATGGACAAGGAAGCGGCTGCCGCCTGGCTCAGCCGCCGCGGGCTTGTGCCGTCGCAGGAGCGCATCTTCGTAACGCCAGGAGCGCATCCGGCCTTGCTCGCCATATTCGGTCTGCTTGCCAAGCCCGGAGAGGCGGTGCTGTCAGAAAGGATTACGTATCCGGGCATGCGTTCGATTGCCGCCCAGCTCCGGCTTAATCTCGCGGGCCTTCCGATGGATGAAGAGGGTATCCTGCCGGACGCCTTCGCCGAGGCCTGCGAACGGCTGCAGCCGAAGGCGCTCTATCTCAATCCGACGCTGCAAAATCCATTGACGTTGACCATTCCGGAGAAACGCCGCGAGGCGATTGCGGCGATTGCTCGCGAATACCACGTGCCGGTCATCGAGGATGACGCCTACGGCTTCATTCCGCTGCATGGTCCCCCGCCGATCGCGGCCATCGCGCCGGATCTGGCCTGGCACATCGGCGGATTGGCAAAATGCATCGGTGCGGGGCTTCGCCTCGCCTATGTCGTTGCGCCGGATACGAAAGCCATATGGCCCTTCGTCAGCGCCATGCGAACCAACAATGTCATGGCCTCACCGCTGAATGTGGCGCTCGCAACCCGCTGGATAGAGGACGGCACCGCCGATGGCATTCTGCGCTTCATTCGCGCGGAATCGGCTGCGCGCCAGGCGATGGTGGCCAATATTCTGCCGGCCGGCAGCTACAATGCCGATCCGATAAGCTTCAATATCTGGCTGCCGCTGACCAACGGCTGGACGCGTTCCACGTTCGGCAGCCACATGCGCAACTCCGGCATCGGCGTCGTGGCGAGCGATGTCTTTACGGTCGACGGAACAGCGCCCGAGGCCGTGCGGGTCTGCCTCGGCGGCCCAATTTCACGCGAAAGATTGCAAGGCGCGCTGGATTTCATGGCGCATGCCCTGGAAGGCCCGCCGGAGATGGCAGCCTCATTTTTCTGAGTTCGCTCAGCTTCCCGAACGCTGCGATGGACAGGCGGCTCGCGACTGCGGGCCGCACACGCAATCCTCTGCGCCCGCTTCCGCTCTATTTACGCTGCGTCATTCTGACGAATGGACAAACAATTCTCTTTCATTGTAATTACATTGTATGCATGCAATAATCCAAATTGAATGCATCATAGTACTAACTTACCGTTTGAAAGCGAGATTGCCATGGATACCGAATATCCCCCGCTGAAGCCGCTGCAGACCGGACTGAGATGCCGTTGCCCGCGTTGCGGTCAGGGACGTCTGTTCGACGGGTTCCTGACTCTGCGCAAGGAGTGCGAGGCGTGCGGGCTCGATTACTCCTTTGCCGACCCGGCCGATGGGCCAGCCTTCTTCGTCATCTGCTTCGCCTGTATTCCGAGCGTACTTCTTGGTGTTTGGCTGGAGGTCGCCTATTCCGCACCGATCTGGGTTCAGTTTCTGGTGACTGGCCCCTTTATGTTGGCGACCTGCATTCCACCGCTACGGCCCTTGAAGGGTTGGTTGATCGCGAGCCAATATTTCTACAAGGCGGAGGAAGGCAAGCTCGTTCGTCTGCCTGCTACGGATGCACCTCAGAGTGTGAAATAAGTTTCGGGCCGCTCCAATCGAGAGCCGGGACACATCATCGTCAGCTAACCGGAGAGACCGCCCGTAAGTGTCTCTGCGGCCATAGTGCGTTGCGATTGCCTCGCGCCTATGTATCGCCCCAAAAGCGATTAACATCATATGCATAGACGGCTATTCCAATGCCGGAACCTGCCCGATTGAAAGGGCAGAGCCGGCATAGACCAATCTGGAAATAAGCCGGCAAGCAGCTTCAAACGGCGGTACTTTACAAAACGAACTAGTTCGTACATTATTTGTCGCGAGGAGTGACGAACGCTGCCATGGGTGGCGTCCATGGCTGCCAAGACAATCTTGGATGTCACGCGGGAGGGTGCCGGCCGAAGCTTGCGCTCAGGGATGCGGCATGTCTTCGAAACGGAAATGTTCTGGGGAGGAACGATGATGAAAACACCAGTCGAACATAAAACGCCGAAGCGCGCCGCTTTGGCGAGCTGGCTTGGAAGTGCTGTCGAATATTACGATTTCTTCGTTTATGGGACGGCGGCGGCGCTGATCTTTCCAAAGATATTCTTTTCTGCGGAAGATCCGCAGACGGCGGCAATCGCCTCGTTCGCCACCTTTGGCGTTGCCTATATCATGCGCCCGCTGGGTGCCGTTATCCTGGGTCATGTCGGCGACAAGTTCGGCCGCAAGAAGGTGCTCACCTTCACGCTGCTGCTCATGGGATTTTCGACCTTCATCATCGGCTGCCTGCCGACCTATCATCAAGCCGGCATATTGGCACCGATGCTTCTGGTTCTGGCGCGACTGCTGCAGGGCATCTCCGCCGCCGGCGAGCAGGCCGGAGCCAGCTCGATGACGCTCGAGCACGCGCCGGAGCATCGGCGTGCCTTTTTCACCAGCTTCACGCTAAGCGGCACGCAGGCCGGATTGATCCTTGCAACCCTCGTCTTCATACCGCTGGGGAGGCTTGACGAAGCCGCGCTCTTGTCATGGGGCTGGCGCATTCCCTTCTTCCTGAGCTTCGTCGTCGTCATCGTCGGTTTCTGGGTTCGCCGCACGCTGGCCGAGACCCCAGCCTTCCTTGAAGAGACTAAGAAGGGCGAGGTTGCCAAGTTGCCGCTGGTCGCCCTGATGACGAACTATTGGGCCGATGTCCTGCGCATCATCTTTGCCGCATTGATTTCGGTCGTCAGCACGATCTTCAGCGTCTTCACCCTATCCTATGCAGTCAACACCATGCATATCGACCGCTCCACCATGCTGACCGTGCTGGTGCTCGCCAATCTCGTGGCGCTTGGTGCGATCCCGCTATGGGCGACCCTGGCCGACCGCATCGGTCGAAAGCCCATCTTCATCTTCGGCGCCATCGGCTGCGCAATTCTGATCTGGCCCTATATCTGGGCGATCAGCCAAAACAACCTCACGCTCGTCTTCGTCCTCGGCATTCTGCTCTCGGGCGTGGTCTACAGCGCCTCCAATGGCATCTGGCCGGCGCTCTATGCGGAAATGTTCGATACCCGCGTGCGTCTGTCCGGCATGGCGGTGGGCACCCAGATCGGTTTTGCGCTCGGCGGCTTCGCCCCTGCGATCAGTGCCGCCTTAATGGGCGCCGGGCCGATGGGCTGGGTACCGGTCGCAGCATTTACCTCGATCACCGCTCTCATTGCCGCCGTTTCCGCGGCAACGGCGACAGAGACCTATCGGACACCGATCGACCAGCTCGGCAGGGATATAGGCCGATACGCGGCTACGACGCCGCATGCCGACCGCGCCCGCTGACTATGAACGGGTGCCGGTGCGTTGTGCCGGCACCTCATAGCAGCAGCGGGGGCACGCGATCGCGGATGAATTTGTTGGAAATCGCCAAATGGATGGGATGACACAATGAAAACCTCGATCGCGACCGTTTCGATCAGCGGCGATCTCAAAGAGAAGCTGCACGCCATCGCCAAGGCCGGTTTCGACGGTGTCGAAATCTTCGAGAACGACTTCCTTGCCTTCGATGAATCGCCGCGCCAGGTCGGCCAGATGGTTAGGGATTACGGCTTGGAGATCACGCTCTTTCAGCCGTTCCGCGATTTCGAGGGCATGCCCGAGCCGTTGCGCAGCCGCACTTTCGATCGTGCCGAGCGCAAATTCGATCTCATGCAGGAAATGGGCACCGATCTTGTGCTTGTTTGCTCGAACGTCTCTTCGGCGGCGCTTGGCGGCATCGACCGTGCTGCCGCCGACTTTTTCGAGCTTGGGGAGCGGGCGGCAAAACGCGGCCTGCGTGTCGGATACGAGGCGCTTGCCTGGGGGCGGCACATTCACGATCACCGCGATGCCTGGGAAATTGTCCGACGTGCCGATCACCCAAATATCGGCCTCATCCTCGATAGCTTCCACACGCTTTCGCGTAAGATCGACGTCAATTCGATCCGGTCGATCCCGAAGGAAAAGATCTTCATCATCCAGCTTGCAGACGCACCGCTGATCGATATGGATCTTCTTTATTGGAGCCGTCATTTCCGCAACATGCCGGGCGAGGGCGATCTGCCCGTCCTCGATTTCATGAATGCGGTAGCGGCGACGGGCTATGACGGCTATCTCTCGCTCGAGATTTTCAACGACCAGTTCCGCGGCGGCTCGCCGACGGCCATTGCCGTCGACGGCAGGCGCTCGCTTGTCTATCTGGGCGATCAGGTCCGCCGCGCCGTAAGCGGCAGCAACCTGACGCTGGCGCCCATGCCGCCGCGTGCCGAAGTCGAGGGCGTGGCGTTCATCGAATTCACCGTCGATGAAGCCGAGATATCGGCCCTTTCCGATCGCCTGCGCGGGCTGGGCTTCCGGCATGTCGGCCGCCATAAGACCAAGCGCGTCGATGTCTTCAGGCAGGGAGGCATCAATCTGGTCGTCAATGCGGATCAAGGCGGATTTGCCGGCGCTTCCTATGCGCTGCACGGGCAATCGGCCTATGCGATGGGCCTATGGGTCGGCGACGCGCAGGCGGCCCTTGCGCGTGCCGTTGCGCTCGGCGCCGAGCGTTTCGAGCAGTCGCTGGATCCCGGCGAGATCGAAATGCCTGCCATACGCGGGATCGGCGGCGGCATCCTCTATTTCCTCGATCGCCAGAGCCCGCTCGGGCGGATCTGGGAGATCGAGTTCGACCCCGTCGAGGATAGTGCCGATCTGCAGCCGGTAGGTTTGACAGGCATCGACCATGTCGCGCAGAGCATGAAGTATGATGAGCTGCTGACCTGGTTGCTGTTCTATACGGCGATACTCGATGCGCATAAGACGCCGATGGTCGACATCATCGATCCGGCCGGTGTCGTTCGAAGCCAGGTCGTCGAAAATGACCCGGGTACGTTGCGGATCACGTTGAACGGTGCGGAGAACCGCAATACGCTGGCGGGTCATTTCATCGCCGAGACATTCGGCTCGGGCATTCAGCATCTGGCCTTTGCGACCGACGACATCTTCGCGACGGCATCGGCCCTTTCGGCCAACGGCTTCGTGACATTGGCGATCTCGCCGAATTACTACGACGATCTGGAAGCCAGGTTCGGCCTCGACCCGGATTTCACCGAGCGCCTGAAGGCACATAATATTCTCTACGATCGCGACGAGCATGGCGAATATTTCCAGCTCTACAGCCCGACCTATGGCGAAGGCTTCTTCTTCGAGATCGTCCAGCGCAGCGGCTATCGCGGCTATGGCGCGGCGAACGCCATCTTCCGCATCGCAGCGCTGAGGCGGCATCTGCGACCGATTGGTCTGCCGAAGCGTTAGGCTCTCCCCATTCGCGTTGAGGCTGTGTTAAAGCTTTGATCTTCAATGGCGGGCATCGATGAACCCAGGAAGACGAGCAAGGCATGACCAAAGCGCAAGCGGCCAAGATCGAGCGCCTTACGCGAAAGAACGATCCCGACGCGACCAAGGAAAATATTCTGAAGATCGCGACGGAAGAGTTTGTCGCCGCAGGCTTTTCCGGCGCTCGCGTTGACGAGATCGCCGAGCGCACCAAGACCTCCAAGCGGATGATCTATTATTATTTCGGCAGCAAGGAAGGGCTCTATCTCGCCGTTCTCGAGCAGGCGTACACCAAGATCCGCACGCTGGAGAGCGAACTCGATCTGCAGAACATGCCGCCCGTTCAGGCCATGGCCCAACTGATCGAAAGCACCTTCGATCACGACGATCAGAATCCCGATTTCGTGCGCCTCGTCAGTATCGAGAACATTCATCGTGCCGAGCACATGAAACGCTCGGTCGTGCTGTCGCAGATGAATATCGCCGTGATCGACATCATCACCGAAATCCTGGCGCGCGGCTATGCCGACGGCAGCTTTTCGCGCCGGGTGGACCCGGTCGATCTGCATATGATGATCAGTGCACAATGCTTTTTCCGCGTGTCGAACCGCCATACCTTCGGGGCGATCTTCGAACGCGACCTATCTTCCGATGAATTAAAGAATCGGCACAAGGCATTGATAGTCGATACAATCTTGGCTTTCTTAAAGACACCTTCCTCAGAGATTACTTGAGAATCTAAACCGTCGGAAGATATCGACCGACGTTGCCCCGGAATAGGATTTCTGTGGCGTTCATTGACTTTACGTACTAGTTCGTACATTTTGATTGTGGACCGAGATATTCCTTTGACTCGCCGCTCGGGAGGATAGATTGAACACTCAAGCAGCCATCATTCCGCGTCAACTTCATGTCGGCCTGATAGGCGCGGGCATCGGCCGCTCGCTGACGCCGGCCATGCATATGCGCGAAGGCGAGCATTGTGGCCTTTCCTATCAATACGATCTGATCGATCTTGAGGCACGGGGTCTTTCCGTGTCGGATCTGCCGGCCCTGATCGATGAGGCGGAGGCAGCGGGTTTCGCCGGCCTGAATATCACGCATCCCTGCAAACAGGCTGCCGTCGCGCTGGTCGATGAACTGTCGCCGGATGCCCAGGCGCTGCGGTCGATCAATACGATCGTCTTTCGTGGTGGGCGCAGGATCGGGCACAATACGGATTGGTGGGGCTTTGCGGAGAGCTTTCGTCGTGGGCTTGGCGATGTCTCGCTTGATCGTGTCGTGCAGTTGGGAGCGGGCGGCGCCGGGGTTGCCGTCGCGCATGCGGTGGCACAAATGGGCGCGCGCTCGATCGAGATCTTCGATCTGGACCCGTCCCGCGCGCATGCGCTTGCCGATCAGTTGCAGGCGGCTCATGCCACCTGTTCCTTCTCCGTCGGTCACAACCTCGCTGAAGCCTTGAATGGGGCGGATGGTCTCGTGCATGCGACACCGACGGGCATGGGCGCCCACCCTGGCCTGCCGCTCGAGGCCCATCTTGTTTCGGATCGCTTCTGGGTCGCGGAGATCGTCTATTTCCCTATCGAAACGGAACTGGTGAAACTTGCCAGACAGAAGGGATGCCGGGTTCTCGATGGCGGCGGCATGGCGGTGTTCCAGGCGGTCAAGGCTTTCGAACTGTTCACAGGCATTCGCCCCGATGCGGAGCGCATGATGCAGCATTTCGACTCGCTGCGTTCTTAGACCATCGGATAATCCCCTGAAACGAATGGTGCGGAAGATGCCGGGTTAATAGCCCGGCCTTTTTGCTTTGGAGGCGAATTCAGGCAGCCGCCATCCGGCCTCTTCGTGCATGCACTCATCCGCTTGACGGATATCCTACAAGTTCATAGGATCAATGCCGATACCTCGGGGGCCCGTTTCATGGTCGGCAAAGTCATTCAGCCTTTGATGCGCGCGCCGTTGCTGCATGTTTCGGTGCAGGAAAGCCTGCGCAGCTATATCGCCGACAACGGTCTGGAACCGGGCACGCCGTTGCCGGCCGAAGGCGAACTGGCGACGCAGCTCGGCGTCAGCCGCAATTCCCTGCGCGAGGGCATCAAGGCGCTAGAATCCCTGGGTGTGCTCGAGACGCGCCGCGGCATCGGCATCTTCGTCAGGGCGTTTTCCTTTGGGCCGCTGCTGGACAATCTCGCCTATGGGCTCGGCAATGCGCTGCGCCATATGGAGGAGGTGCTGGAAATTCGCCGCACACTCGAAGTCGGCCTCATCGGCAAGACGCTTGAGATGATCGGGCCGGAGGATCTGGCCGAACTGCGCGCCACCGTCGACCGCATGCGCATTCATGCCGAGCGCGGCGAACCCTTCGCCGAGGACGACCAGCTGTTTCATCGGCTGCTGTTTCGCTGCCAGGGCAACGAGACCTTCGTCCGCCTGATCGACGTGTTCTGGCTCGCTTTTTACAAGGCATCCAATTTCTTCGACCTCGACAATGCCGATCCCATGGCCACGTGGAGGGACCATGAGGCGATCGTCGATGCCGTCGAAGCGAAGAATTTGAAGGAGGTGCGCATGCGCCTCGACCGCCACTACGAGGGGATTTCGAGGGTGATAGCCAACAACAAGAAGGGTTAGCGACCCAAAACTAGGGAGGAGGATTACGATGAGGGAGCTTTTTTGTCTGCCGGCAATCGCGCTGGGAGCGATGATGTCGATCACCGGCGTGCCGATCTTAGGCGGTGTGGCCGCGCCCGCAGCTGCCGCGACATTGTCTGGTGGATTCGATGTTGGCCCCGGCGGCTTTCAAGGCAATTTCAATCCGCTGGCTGCGACCGCCGGCTTAACCTGGCTCAGCATCTATTTCGAGCCGCTGATCAGCTATGACGAAAAGCTGGAGAAGATCGTCGGCGTGCTTGCCTCTTCCTATGAGGTAAGCCCGGATCAGCTCACCTATACGTTCAAGCTTGCGGATGCCAAATGGCACGACGGTAAGGCCTTCACGGCCAAGGACGCCAAATTCACCATCGAGCTTGCTGCCAATGCCAAGACGGGTTCGATCTTCGCAGCTCGCCTGAAGGTTTTATCCGCGATCGAGACGCCTGACGATCATGCCTTGGTCGTCAAGCTTTCCGCTCCCTCCGCCAGTCTCCTGGACACGCTGACGAAGATAATGGTGCTGCCGGAGCATGCGCTTGCGGCCGTACCCGCCGATCAGCTTGCGAAAAGCACCTGGTGGTCGACCTCGCCGATTGGGACAGGTCCGTTCAAATTCGTCAAATATGTACAGGATCAATATGTCGAGCTGACCGCAAATCCGGACTATCGCGGCGGCAAGCCCGTCCTCGATCGTTTGATCAATCGCTATTTCGCCAATCCTGCTTCGGCGATCTCGGCGCTGCGCGCCGGTGAAATCCAGTTCACCTACATCGATTCCAACGATGTGCCGACCTTCAAGGACGATAAATCCTTCCGGGTGATCGAGGGAGCTTCCTTCGTCGTCAACTATCTGGGCTTCAACCAGGACTCGCCGCTGTGGAAGGATCTGCGGGTCCGCCAGGCCGTCATGTATGCCCTCAACCGCGATGCGATCATCAAGAGCCTCTATGGCGGCGCGGCAAAGCCGGCCAATTGCGCCTATGTGGCGGGTCAGCTGGTTCCGGAAGGTATCGAGGCCTATCCCTACGATCCTGCCAAAGCCAAGCAGCTGTTGGATGAGGCCGGGTGGAACAAGATCAACGGCGACAAGCCGGTTACGTTGCTGACCTATTACAACACCCCGCTTGCCACAAACGTGCTGGCGGCGGTGCAGGCGATGCTCGCGCAGGTCGGGATCAACGTCGTGCCGCGTGCGGTCGATGCGCCGACCTATAACGGTCTGGTGCTCAAGCCTGACGCTGATGCATCACAGTTCCAGCTTGTCTATGCGGGTTTGCAGAATGGCCCCGACCCGAGCAACATCAATACCGGGCTCAACGAAAAACAGATCCCGCCGGCGGGCGCCAATGTCGTGCGCGCCCGCATGCCGGATCTGACCAAGGCACTCGACGCCGCCATTGCCGAGACGGACGTCGCCAAGCGCCACCAGCGCTATCAGGATGTCTGCAAGGTCATGAACAAGGATCTGCCCTGGGCGACCATGTGGGTGGCGAACCGCTATGGTGTCGTTTCATCGAAGGTAAAGGACTTCATCTGGACGCCCGCGCCCGGCGGTGGTCCGTATGTGGCCCGTCCGGAAGCGTGGAAACTCTCCGAATAGGCTTTCGGCCGGTCGCGGGCTGCGGCTGGCTCTTTTCAAGCGCGGATTCGATATGCTTCGTTACTGTCTCAAGCGTCTGGCGATCGGTATCGGCATGCTCATTGCACTGAGCATGCTGGTCTTCGTGCTGCTGCGGCTGACACCAGGCGATCCCATCGATGCCTATATCGATCCGAGCACGCCGCTGTCTCCGGCTGCCATGGCCGATCTGCGCGATAGACTTGGGTTGGATCAGCCCTTGCCGGTGCAATATATCGGGTGGCTGCAGCAGGCCTTGCACGGCAATTTCGGCTATTCGATCAAGCGGCTGGATCAGCCGGTGCTGACGCTGGTGCTGTCGCGCATAGGGCCGACTCTCCTGCTGATGGGCTCCGCACTTATCATGGCGATCGTCGCCGGCATTGCCGCTGGCGTCATCGGCGCCGTCAGGCGCAATTCTGTAACCGACGTTTCGCTCTCCGTCCTGGCGCTGGCCGGCATATCGAGCCCGGCCTTCCTGAGCGCGCTTCTCGGCCTCTATATCTTTGCCGTGCGTCTCGGCTGGCTGCCATCCGGGGGCATGTTGACGCCGGGCGAGGATTTCTCTCTTGGCGACCTGCTCCGGCATCTCATCCTGCCGTCCGCACTTCTGGCGGTCGCCCAGGCGGCTTTGATCATGCGCTACATGCGCGCCTCGCTGCTCGAAGTCCTCAACCAGGATTATGTGCGCACCGCGCGGGCCAAGGGCGTGGTCGAGTTCTGGGTTATCGTCAAGCACGCTCTGCGCAACGCTTTGCTGCCTGTTGTCACTGTCATCGGCTCGACCATTGGGCTTGCCATCGGCGGGGCGATCTTCATCGAGAGCGTCTTCAACTGGCCCGGCATGGGCCTGCTGCTCGTCGATGCGGTCACGACCCGTGATTACCCTGTGATCATGGGAGCAGCGCTGGTCATCGGCGCCTGTGTCATCGTCGTCAATCTGCTGACCGACATCGCCTATGCGGTGGTCGATCCGCGCATCAAGATGGGATGAGCGATGCTGGCGCGAACCGAACGACCAAGTCCCGGCCCTCTGGCCCGCGCATTCGACCGCTTCCGGCTGAACGGAGCGGCGCTGTTTGGCGTCTGCCTCGCCGCGCCGATGCTGGTGTTCATTCTGTCTTATCCGCTGTGGTGGCGGTTCCAGCCGAACGACATCGACCTTCTGGCGATGAATTCCGCACCCAATGCGACGCATTGGTTCGGAACCGATGGTGTCGGACGCGATGTCTTTGCGAGAGTCCTCGAAGGCGGTCGTATTTCGCTGATGGTGGCTGCGGGTTCCACTTTGATTTCGGCGCTGATCGGCTTCCTGTTCGGTTCCATTTCGGCCTTTGCCGGTCGTTGGGCCGATGCGCTCAGCATGCGCTTCGTCGATCTGGTCATGACCCTGCCGCCGGTGATCTTCCTGCTGGTGCTCGCCTCCATCACCGGCACCGGTATCCTGCCGACGATCACGGTCATATCGCTGCTGTCCTGGCCGCTGCTTGCGCGCATGGTGCGCTCAAGGCTGCTCGAATTGCGCGAACGCGATTTCGTGACGGCCGCGCGCGGCATGGGCGCCGGGCTGCCGCACCTTCTGCTGCGTCACGGCATGCCGAACTGTATCGATATTCTCGTGGTTTACGCGACGACCCAGGTTGCCAATGCGATCCTGCTGGAGGCGGGGCTCTCCTTTCTCGGGCTTGGCATTGCCCCGCCGGCAGCAAGCTGGGGCAACATGCTGAATGCCGCCCGCTCCACCGCCGTCCTCGAACAATATCCCTGGCAATGGCTGTTTCCCGGCGCCGCGCTGATTCTTGCCGTCCTTGCCATCAATTTCATCGGCGACGGATTGAGGGATGCCTTCGATCCGCGCGCCGAGCTTCATTGAACCAGGAAAGAAAGAGACAATGAGCAAATTCAAGGGTGTGGTGCCCCCCGTCGTAACGCCGCTGAATGATGATTTCACGGTGGATTACAAATCCTATACGCGGGTTCTGGAGCATCTGATCGAGGCCGGTTGCCATGGCGTCTTCGTGCTGGGCTCGACGAGCGAAGTCGTCTTCCATGACGAGAAGACACGGCGGGAGATCATCGAACATTCGGCCAAGGTCGTGAATGGCCGCGTTCCGCTGCTGGTCGGCACTATCGACGCGACCACCGACCGCGTGATCGCCCATTCGCAGATCGCCAGGGCTTCCGGGGCGGATGCCGTCGTCGTGACGGCGCCGTTTTACACGGTCACCAGCCAATCCGAGATACTCGATCATTTCCGCTATATCCGCGACGCCGTCGACGTGCCGCTTGTCGCCTATGACATTCCAGTTTGCGTGCATGTGAAGCTGCTGCGCCAGACGGTGGTGACCCTTGCCAAGGAAGGCACCATCATCGGGCTGAAGGATTCCAGCGGCGACGACGGCAACTTCCGTTACGCGCTCCTCGATCTCGCCGATCACAAGGACGTCTTCCTGATGACCGGCTCCGAGATCGTCGTCGACAATGCCTTGCTGATGGGAGCGCATGGTGTGGTTCCCGGTATCGCCAATGTCGATCCGCATGGCTACGTCCGCCTCTGGGATGCGGCACAGCGAGGCGATTGGGTCGCGGCGCGGCGCGAACAGGAGCGGCTTTGCCGCCTGTTCGAGATTGCCTGGGTGGCGCAGGGCCGCGTCAGCGGCGGCGCGTCCGGCATCGGCGCTTTCAAGGCAGCGATGAAAAGCCTCGGCATCATCGATACCGCCATCATGCCGCGTCCGCGCGCACCGCTCAATGCGGAAGAGACGGCCAGGATCGATGGCATCCTGCGGGAAACGGGGCTGCTCCAGATATGATGACGCCGGCCGCCGAGCCCGTTCTCGACATCAAGGGGCTGAGGACCGTCTTCCGTACCCGCGGCGGCGAGTTGACGGCGGTGCGGGATGTCGACCTGACCATTGGCGCTGGAGAGACCCTGGCGCTGGTCGGGGAATCCGGTTCCGGCAAGTCGGTTACCAGTCTTTCAGTCATGCGGCTGCTGACGCGCAATGTCGGCGTCATTGCCGCCGGAAGTATCAGGTTGCGGGACAAGCAAGGCGTCGTCAGCGATCTCGCCACCCTGGACGACAGGCATATGGGCGCGATACGCGGCGATGATATCGGCATGGTGTTTCAGGAGCCGATGTCGAGTCTCAACCCGGTGCTGACCATCGGCGACCAGATCGCCGAACCGATCCGCATCCATCGCAAGGCTGACCGCAGGACGGCGATGCGCAAGGCTGTCGCGCTGTTGGAGAGCGTCGGCATTCCCGATGCGGAGCGGCGGGTGCGGCAGTATCCGCATGAGCTTTCCGGCGGCATGCGGCAGCGGGCGACCATCGCCATGGCGCTTGCCTGCGACCCGGTGCTGCTGATCGCAGACGAGCCGACAACGGCTCTCGACGTCACGATCCAGGCGCAGATCCTCGAACTCATGCAGCGGCTGCAACGGGAGCGCGGCATGGCGATCCTTTTCGTCACACACAATCTCGGTGTGGTGGCCGAAATCGCCCATCGCGTCGCCGTCATGTATGCCGGCCGGATTGTCGAGGAAGGACCGGTCGGAACAGTGTTTCGCGATCCAAGGCATCCTTATACGCAGGGGCTGCTTGCCTCCATGCCGCGCCTTGGCGAGGCAACGCGGATGCGGCAAGCCGGCGAACAGCTGGCCGCCATTCCGGGTGTCGTGCCGGGGTTGACCAGGATGCCTACAGGCTGCGCCTTCGCACCGCGCTGTTCTCACGCCATTGCCGCCTGCGCCGAAGCAGTGCCAGCTCTGGAGATTGTTGGTGCCGGGCATGCGAGCCGCTGTATCCGCTGGCGGGAGATCTAGATGACCGAACCGCTTCTCTCCGTGCGCCGCCTTGCCAAGGACTATGTCTCCCGAGGCGCAAAGCTTGCCGTCCTTCGCGATATCTCCTTCGATATCGGCAAGGGGGAGGTCGTGGGGCTCGTGGGTGAATCTGGTAGCGGCAAGACGACGATAGGGCGCTCTGTCCTCAGGCTCGTCGAGCCCACCGCCGGAAGCGTCCGTTTCGATGGCACCGAGATCACCGGTCTTCGCGCGGGAGCGTTGCGACGCATGCGGCCACGCATGCAGTATATCTTCCAGGATCCCTTCGCCAGCCTATCGCCACGCATGACCATCGGCGAGATCCTGACGGAAGGCCTGAAGATACAGCGTATCGGCCATCGCCTGGATCGGCTCGACAGGGCGCGAGCAGCGCTCGAGCAGGTGGATTTGCCGGCAGAGGCGATCAATCGCTATGCGCATGAGTTTTCCGGCGGCCAGCGACAGAGGATCGGCATCGCACGCGCGCTTGCGCTCGGACCGGAGTTTCTCGTGGCCGACGAACCCCTCTCAGCGCTGGATGTCTCTATCCAGGCCCAGGTGATCAATCTGTTGCGCGGCCTGCAGCAGCGGCTCGGCCTGACCATGCTGTTCATCTCGCATGATCTCGCCGTCGTCGAATATGTCTGCGATCGGGTCATTGTACTCTATCTCGGGCGGATCATGGAGATCGCCGCGGGCGCCGATCTCTATGCCCGCCCCAGCCATCCTTATACGCGCGCGCTCCTATCAGCCATTCCGTCCCCCGATCCGGATGCCCGGCGCGACCGCCAGATCCTGAAGGGCGACATTCCCAGCCCGGCAAACCCGCCCAGCGGCTGCGTCTTCCGAACGCGTTGTCCGCATGCTCTCGATGCATGTGCAGCAACAGTGCCCGAGTTGCGCGAAGTCGTGCCGGGACAATTCAAGGCATGCATCCGCAACGATCTGGATTGAAGTCGCTTCATAATATCGCCACGCCCCTCGCATTGCGGTTTGTCATACTGCACTGCACATTTGGCCAACGAAGGGGCCATTCATGTCAAAAAAGTATCGGCCGAGCGTTCAGGGCGTAGTAGCGGGGGGCGAATACGAGGCGTAGATTTACCACATAGAAGACGTGATGGCCTCTGGGAGGAGGCCCCGCAACCGGATTGAGCACGGGCGGGCGAAAGGAGGCTGGCTGATGAACCCCGATTTGGAAGTTGTTGCGATCGGCAGCGGCGAGTCCTTCAAGGCCTGGGAGCATGGCTATCCCTACCGCACGGTTCGCTGGCATTTTCACCCCGAGTATGAAATCCATCATGTCGTGGCGACCACCGGGCAATACTTTGTCGGCGATTTCATCGGCGAGTTCGAGCCGGGCAATCTGGTGCTGACGGGGCCGAACCTACCGCATAATTGGGTGAGCGACGTCCCGGTCGGCGTCACCCTTCCTCTGCGCTGCCGCGTCCTGCAATTTTCCGAATCCTTCTTTGCCGATGCGAGCAGGGTCTTCCCGGAACTGTCCGCTTGCGCAGGCATATTGGAAACGAGCCGCCGTGGTGCGCTCTTCACCACCGAGACCGCCGCAATCGTCGGCCCAATCCTTGGTGAGTTGGTTGAGGCGACCGGCATCCGCCGTATCGAGCTTTTCATGAACATTCTCGACGCCATGAGCAGTGCCTCGGATACGCGCTCGCTTGCCAGCGCCGGTTACCAGCCGGATCCGTCTGGCTTCATGTCCGCGGGTGTCAATCAGGCGCTGTCCTATATCAATGCGCATCTGACCGAGCCATTCAGCGAATGTGACCTCGCCGAGTTGACGGGCCAGAGCCCGAGCGCTTTTTCGCGCAGCTTTCGCCGCCACACCGGCATGGCGCTGGTGCAATATGTCAACCGACTGCGGGTCAACTTCGCCTGTCACCTGCTGATGAGCAAGGCGGATATGTCGATCACTGACATCTGCTTTGCCGCCGGCTTCAACAATATCTCGAATTTCAATCGCCGTTTTCTGGATCAGAAGGGCATGGCGCCCTCACGGTTCAGATCACTGTTGGCACAGCATGCTCGTGCGGTGGAGGCCGCCTAACCAAGGGGAGGACAGGGAGGAGAGACAACAATTCAGGCCAAGCGAACGGGCACCTCTGTCGCCCGAAGGAGATCGTTTGTCCGAAAAATAGCCGCTGCCACGGTCGGACGACCGTCGCCAGGGGACGTCGAACAAGAGCATCGCGTGCTTAGGGCCGCGATGATCGAGGGAAACCATTACCATTTGGAACGGAGAATTTCCAATGAACCATCTCGCACTGAAAATCGCTGGCGCAGCCGCGCTCGCGGTTGGTCTTCTGAGCGGCACGTCCGCATTCGCGCAATCCGCCAAGGTGACCGACGCAACCGTCGCCTTCCTGATGCCAGACCAGAGTTCGACGCGTTACGAAGAGCATGACTTTCCCGGTTTCCAGGCGGAGATGAAGAAGCTCTGCGCCGGCTGCAAGGTCATCTACCAGAATGCCAATGGCGATGCTTCGCGCCAGCAGCAGCAATTCAACTCGGCGATTTCGCAGGGTGCCAAGGCAATCGTGCTCGACCCGGTCGACTCCACCGCCGCTGCCTCGCTGGTCAAAATGGCCCAGAGCCAGGGCGTTCGCGTCATCGCCTATGACCGCCCGATCCCGTCGACCCCTGCCGATTACTATGTGTCCTTCAACAACGAAGAGATCGGCAAGATGATCGCGAAATCGCTCGTCGATCACCTGAAGGCCAAGAACGTCAAGGCCGGTGACGGCGGCCTGCTCGAGATCAACGGTTCGCCGACCGATGCGGCGGCCGGCCTCATCAAGAAGGGCATCCATGCCGGTCTTGCCGAGGGCGGCTATCCCGAGCTCGCCGAATTCGACACGCCGGAATGGGCGCCGCCGAAGGCACAGCAATGGGCAAGTGGCCAGATCACCCGCTTTGGCAAGAAGATCCTCGGCGTGGTCGCGGCCAATGATGGCACGGGCGGCGCTGCGGTGGCGGCCTTCAAGGCAGCAGGCTTCGATCCGGTGCCGCCGGTCACGGGCAATGACGCCACCATCGCCGGCCTGCAGCTCATCATTTCCGGCGATCAGTACAACACGATCTCCAAGCCGAGCGAGATCGTCGCCGCGGCTGCTGCCAATGTCGCGATAGAATTGCTCTCCGGCGAAACGCCGAAGGCGGACACGAAACTCTTCGACACGCCGACGAAGCTCTTCACGCCGGCATTGGTTACGGCCGACAATCTCAAGGCTGAAATTATCGACAAGGCCGTCAACGGCAAGCCGATCCAAACGCCCGACCAGCTCTGCACCGATCGCTACGCGGATGGCTGCAAGAAGCTCGGTATCGGCAGCTGACTATAGCTAATCGATATGCTCCGGCCGCTTCAGCGGCCGGAAATGAACCGACCATCACTGCAAACCGAGAGAGTGGCGAAACATGATTGACGCTTCCGGTCAAAGAGCCCCGACAGGCGAGCTGGTGCTCAGCCTGCAAGGTGTCTCCAAACATTTCGGCGCCGTCTCGGCACTGACTGATATCAATCTGGATGTACATGCCGGCGAGGTCGTGGCGCTTGTCGGCGATAACGGCGCGGGCAAATCGACGCTCGTGAAAATCCTTGCCGGCGTTCACCAGCCGAGCGCCGGCACGATCACATTCGCAGGCAAGCCGGTCACGCTCAGCGATCCCGCCACAGCCCTCGATCTCGGCATCGCCACGGTCTTTCAGGATCTGGCGCTGTGCGAGAACCTCGATGTCGTGGCGAACATCTTCCTCGGCCGGGAGCTCAGCCCGCTGAAGCTCGACGAGACCGCGATGGAGGTGCGTGCCTGGACACTCCTCAATGAGCTTGCTGCGCGCATCCCGAGCGTGCGCATTCCCATCGCCTCGCTTTCCGGCGGCCAACGGCAGACGGTGGCCATCGCCCGCTCGCTGTTGCTCGAGCCGAAGCTCATCATGCTGGACGAGCCCACAGCCGCGCTCGGCGTGGCGCAAACAGCGGAGGTACTGAACCTGATCGAACGCGTCCGAGACAAGGGGCTCGGCGTGCTCATGATCAGCCACAACATGGAGGATGTGCGCGCCGTGGCCGACCGTATCGTCGTGCTGCGCCTCGGCCGCAACAACGGCATCTTCTATCCCGACACCTCGAACCAGGAACTTGTCAGCGCCATCACCGGTGCCACAGAAAATGCCGTGTCGCGGCGCGCCGGGCGGCGTCAGGCCCAACAGGAACAAAGAGAAGGGGGCCAGCTATGAACCAGGACATGAAGCAGCCGGCCGTGTTGCTCGACCGAAGCGACGTTCGCGTCAGCCATGAAACAGGCATCGCCGCCACGATCCGTTCGTCCATCGACAAGGTACGGTCAGGCGATCTCGGCTCCCTGCCAGTCGTCGTCGGCCTCGTCATCATCTGGACGGTATTCGGCGCGCTCAACCCGACATTCCTCTCCAGCAACAATCTCGCCAATCTGCTGTTCGACGCGTCGACGGTCGGCATCATCTCGCTCGGCATCGTCTGTGTGCTGATGGTCGGCGAGATCGATCTTTCGGTGGGCTCGATCAGCGGCTTCGCCTCGGCCATGGTCGGCATGCTCTGGGTCAATGAAGGCTGGCCGGTGCTACTCGCCATCCTCGCCGCGCTTGTCTTCGGTGGTGTGATCGGCACGATCTACGCTTTGCTCTTCAACCGTTTGGGCATGCCAAGCTTCGTTTCGACGCTGGCGGGATTGCTCGCCGTACTCGGCATGCAGCTCTATTTGCTCGGCGCCACCGGCTCCATCAATCTGCCCTATGGTTCGGCGATCGTGAACTTTGGCCAACTCCTGGTCATTCCGCGTCCGCTCGCCTATCTGTTTGCGCTCATCCCCGGCATGGTGATGCTGTTTTCCGGCTTCGCCGTAGTTCGTCGTCGCAAGCAGGCGAACTTGTCGGCTCCTTCCGCCGGCGGCCTCGTTGCGAAAGCCGTCGCCATAACCGTGGCTCTTGAATTCGTCGCCTTCTACCTCAATCAGGATCGCGGCATTCCCTGGATGTTCGCCTTGTTCGTGGTGCTGGTCATCTTGATGGACTACGCGCTGACGCGCACGCAATGGGGCCGGTCGATGTCAGCGGTCGGCGGCAACCGGGAGGCTGCGCGGCGTGCCGGCATCAACGTGCGGATGATCTATACGAGCGCCTTCGTGCTCTGCGCCATGTTTGCAGCCCTCGGCGGTGTGCTGGCCGCGGCGCGTCTGGCCTCGGCCAGCCAGCAGGCCGGCACCGGAGACGTCAACCTGAATGCGATCGCCGCAGCCGTCATCGGCGGCACCAGCCTCTTCGGCGGCCGTGGCAACGCCTATTCGGCGCTACTGGGCATCATCGTCATCCAGTCGATCGCGAGCGGTCTTACGATGCTCGATCTGTCGTCGGCGCTTCGCTACATGATCACCGGCGCAGTCCTTGCCATCGCTGTCATCGTCGACTCGCTGGCTCGCCGGTCTCGTGCCTCGCATGGTCGTGGCTGATTTCATCACAAAGTAAGGATTGATATGAGACAGGATTTTGCCGGTAAAGTCGCCGCCATCACCGGGGCCGCCTCCGGGATCGGGCTGGAATGCGCCAAATCGCTTTTGAACGAGGGCGCCAGCGTCGCCCTCATCGACAGGGCCGAGGATACTCTGAAAAGCCTCTGCGCCGACCTGGGACCGAATGCCCATCCCGTGGTTATCGACCTTCTGAACCCTGCAAGTGTGGCCACCATGATGCCGCAGATTCTGGAGAAATTCGGCAAACTCGACATCTTCCACGCCAATGCCGGCGCCTATATTGGCGGCGAGGTCGTGGATGGTGATCCCGATGCCTGGGATCGGATGCTGGATCTCAATATCAACGCGGCCTTCCGTTCCGTCCGGATGGTGCTGCCGCATATGGTCGAGCGGAAGACCGGCGACATCATCATGACCAGTTCTATTGCCGGCCTGGTGCCGGTGGTCTGGGAGCCGATCTATACTGCCTCGAAACATGCGGTTCAGGCATTCGTCCATACCGTACGCCGCCAGGTCGCCAAGCATGGCATCCGTGTCGGCGCAGTCGCGCCAGGGCCCGTGGTGACCGCGCTGATTAGCGATTGGCCGAAGGCGAAGCTGGACGAGACGATCGCCGCCGGCGGCCTTATGGAAGCGACCGAAGTGGCGGAAGCCGTCCTCTTCATGCTATCGAGGCCACGTAACATTGTCATTCGGGATCTGGTGATCCTGCCTTTAAGTACGGATCTCTGATGACGGCACCTTATTTCATCGGCATCGACGTCGGAACCGGCAGCGCCCGCGCCGGCCTCTTCGACGCGCGGGGACATCTGCTCGCCTCGGCCAAACGCCAGATCACCATCTGGCACGAGGCCGGCAGCATCGTCGAGCAGTCGAGCGAGCAGATCTGGAAGGCCGTTTGCGACAGCGTCAGGGAAGCTGTCGCGACTGCTGGCATAGCCGCAACCGATGTTGCCGGCATCGGCTTCGATGCGACTTGCTCACTTGTCGCGGTCAGGGCGGATGGCGCGCCGGTGGCGGTCGGTCCGTCCGGCGATCCCGCTCGCAATATCATCGTCTGGATGGATCATCGCGCCGCCCGCGAAGCTGAGGAAATCAATGCCGGCAATCACGCCGTCCTGCGCTATGTCGGCGGCCGCATCTCGCCCGAGATGGAGACCCCCAAGCTCCTCTGGCTCAAGCGAAACCTGCCGCAATCTTTCGCAGCGGCCGATCATTTTTTCGATCTTGCCGATTATCTGACCTGGCGCGCGACGGGCTCACTGACGAGATCAATCTGCACGGTGACCTGCAAATGGACCTATCTCGCGCATGAAAAGCGCTGGGACGCCCAATATTTCAGGGATATCGGCGTCGGAGAACTGGCTGACGAGGATTTTGCCAGAATAGGCACTGACATCGTCGAGCCCGGCACTCCCCTGGGGAACGGTCTGAGCGAAGCTGCGACCCGTGATCTGGGCCTTGCAGCCGGCACGCCCGTCGGCGCATCCCTGATCGACGCTCATGCCGGCGGCGTCGGCACCCTAGGTGGCCAAGACGCCGAGGGGAATGCCGATATCAGCAACAGACTCGCCTACATCTTCGGCACATCAGCCTGCTCGATGGCCTCAAGCGAGGCGGCGGTTTTCGTCGATGGTGTCTGGGGCCCCTATTATTCGGCCATGGTGCCGGGCCTGTGGTTGACGGAAGGCGGGCAGTCGGCGGCTGGAGCCGCCATCGACCATCTCGTCACCATGCATCCCGCAGCCGACGAAGCGCGGGCGAGGGCCGAGGCGGAGGGCCTCTCGCTGGTCGCCTGGCTCGATCGTGAGGCAGGCAAAGCCTGCAAGAATGCGTCCGATGCGGTCGTGCTCGCCAAATCCATACAGGTGGTGCCGGAATTCCTCGGCAACCGCTCACCCTTCGCTGATCCTGACGCCCGTGCCGTCATCTCGGGTCTGGCGCTGGAGACCGGCATCGACGATCTGGTCGCGCTTTATGTCGCCGGCCTTTGCGGCATCGGCTACGGCCTGCGGCAGCTGCTCGAAAAGCTGTCTCTGGATGGCATCGCGTGCAATCTCATCGTTGCGAGCGGCGGTGCCGCCCAGAGCGGCCTTGTGCGACAGCTTCTGGCCGATACGGCCAACATACCTGTCGCTGTTGCCGACACTGAAGAGCCGGTTCTTCTCGGGGCGGCCATGCTGGGCGCTACGGCCGGTGGACATTATGGCTCGCTCGCGGAAGCGATGGCGGCCATGTCACGGCTGGCGAAATTGTTCTCGCCGGCGCACGGCGCCATCAAGGTGCTGCACGAACGTCGCTATGCCGCTTTCGAACTGCTGCAATCGGCTGATCGGAGCATCCGCTCGTTGATGGCATCGTAGATGCCACCACGGATGACTCGTCATCCACGGTGGCCGAGATCAGTCAGGAGTCGCTAACACGAGTTTTTTGTGATTGGAGGTCGTGCCTGTCAGGACGGCCGCCACCGATAGCACCGGTTCTCGCTATCAGGCCTTCGAGGATGGTTCGCAACGCCTTCATCAGCAATTCCGGCATTTGACTTGCCTCCTCAAGAAGCCGGGTCAGCGGCGCTTACATAGCCGCGCCAGCCGCCGAATTCGGTGATATCCCGGGCGTCGGCCACGGCATGGACCTCGCAGAGAAATCCCGAGATGGAACTTCCGTCGTCGAGCATGATCTTGCCGACGCCCAGCGGTGCCGGAATATTCTGGACGAACCGGGCGAATGCCGCAGGCGGCAGAGCCCAGACCTCAACTTCCACACCCTTGCCGGCAAAACCCGGATCGCGCACCAGTCCCGGCTTTGGCGGGACGGTGCCGGGGAGCGCAAAGAGCCGGTAGCTGCCATCCGTCCGGCAGGTTTTCAACTTACATCCGCCCGGCCGGGTCAGTTCATGGTTGAGCGGCATGCCGGTCAGATGCGCGCCGACGACCACGATTGGAACGAGGTCTTCGGCAGCTGGGGCTACGCGGCTTGCAGCGGGCAGCGCGGCCGTGCGGTCCTTGCCCATTCCGGCGTTCAGGGCGCGATGCATGGCGTCGGCGAAGGGAGCCAATGCTTCGTCGGTGAAGGCGGGGCCGACGAGCATCACGCCCGCGGGCAGATGATCCTTGGCGTCAAAGCCGGCAGGTATGGCGATCGCCGCGCAGTCGAGCAGATTGGCGAAGTTGGTATAGCGACCGAAGTGGCCGTTCTTGACGATCGGATCGGCCCGCATCTCCTCGACGGTGTAGGTGGTGGGCGAGGTCGGCAGCATCAGGAAGTCGACCTTCTCCCATTCCACCTTCGTCTTCTGTCGCAAGGCTTCCAACCGGTACCGGCCTTCGAAGGCAGCGACCGCGTCATAGGCCTTTGCCCCTTCGATGATGGTCCGCACGGTCGGATTGAAATCACCGGCATTCGTCTCCAGAAAATCCTTCACCGCCGCCAGCCGCTCGGCGACCCAGGGGCCGTTGTAGAGCAATTCGGCCGCTTGCCGGAAAGGCGCATAGTCGAAGGGTACGATCTCTGCACCCAGCGATTTAGCCCGCTCGATGGCGGCGTCATAGAGAGCTTCGACATCCTTGTTGCCATAGAATTCGCGCTCCACGCCGTCGAGCACGCCGATGCGCGGGCGTGATGATGGCAGGTTTGCCGGCGCGGCCTGCCGCGAGAACGGATCGCGAGCGTCATAGCCTTCCATGATCCTGCGCACGGTAGTGCCGTCTCCCACTGTCGCCGCAAAGACGGTGACGACATCGACGCTGCGGCACGCGGGTACCACGCCGACATTGGGCACCAGTCTCGGTGTCGGCTTGATGCCGACGAGATTGTTGAAGGCGGCCGGCACGCGGCCGGAGCCCGCCGTATCGGTGCCAAGGGAAAAGCTCGCCAGTCCAGCCGCGACGGCGACGGCCGAACCGGAACTGGAGCCGCCGGAAACGTAGTTGCGGTCGAATACGGAACGCGGTGCGCCATAGGGCGAACGCGTGCCGTTGAGGCCGGTCGCGAATTGGTCGAGATTGGTCTTGCCGATGACGATGGCGCCGGCGGCCTTCAGCCGGGCGACCGTGGTCGCATCCTCTTCAGGATCATAGGCGAAGGCGGGGCAGGCGGCTGTTGTCGGCAGACCTGCGACGTCGATGTTGTCCTTGACCGCGAAGGGAACGCCCCAGAGCGGCAGGCTGTTCGGCTCGGGCACTCTTGCCAACAGCTCGCGGGCTGCCGCGCGCAGATCGTCATCCCGCGTCATGGTGATGAAGATCGCCGGATCGTCCGACGCTTTCCGTCTGGCGATGATCTCCTCCACCAGGTCGAGCGGTGACAGGCCTGCCGCATAGGCCGCTTTCAGCGAAGCGAGATCGAGAATGGTGGGAAGCATCAGATTTCCTCCAGAATGACGAGCACATCGCCGGCTTTGACGTTGTGCCCCGGGCCGGCGCGCAGATCGCGGACGCGCCCGGCGGCGTGTGCGGTGACGTTGATTTCCATTTTCATGGATTCGATGATGGCCAATGTATCGCCGGCGGCAACCGGCTGACCCTCTTCGACGAGTATTTTCCAGACGTTGCCGGGTACGGCACTTTCGATGCCGAAACAGCCTTCGGGTATGTCGCCGCCCAATCCGGAGCCGGCTCCCTCGTCGACGGTGAAACTGTCGAGACCGAGTTCCTTCCAGCGCTGGCGTTCCGCTTCGAAGGCGGCCTGCTGCCTGGATTTAAAAGCGCCGATGGTGGCTGCGTCGCGGGCAAGTGCTGCTTCATAGGCACCGTAGGAAAATTCCGTCTCCTCGATCTTGACCGGATAGCCTCCATGCGGGAAGGCGGCACGTGCCTCCGCCAGTTCGTCGTGGCTGACGGGAAAGAAGCGGATCTGGTCGAAGAAGTTCAGCAACCACGGCTTGCCTCGGGCAAAGACCGGTGTCTGCCGCCAGCTGTTCCAGACCTGGATGGTGCGGCCGAAAAGCTGATAGCCACCCGGGCCCTCCATGCCATAGATGCACATATAGGCGCCGCCGATGCCGACGGCATTCTCCGGCGTCCAGGTGCGGGCCGGATTGTACTTCGTCGTCACCAGCCGATGGCGCGGATCGATTGGGGTCGCGACCGGTGCGCCGAGATAGACGTCGCCGAGGCCGAGCACCAGATAGCTGGCATCGAAGACGATGTCGCGCACGGCCTGCTCGTCGGGCAAGCCGTTGATCCGGCGGATGAACTCGATATTCGATGGGCACCAGGGCGCGTTTGGCCGCACAAGTTCTTGATACTTGCGCATGGCGAGTTCGGCATCCGGATCGTTCCAGGAGAGCGGCAGATGCACGATGCGGCTCGGGACTTTGACCTCCTGCGCTGCCGGGAGGGCCGCCTCGATCTCGGCAAGCAGGCCCAGCAGGTGCGTTCGCGTGAGCGTGGTGCCGTCATAATGGATCTGCAGCGATCGGATGCCGGGTGTCAGGTCGATGATCCCAGGTAAACGGACCTCGATGATCGCCTGCATCAGCCGGTGTATCCGCAGGCGCAGCGCGATATCGAGGGTCATCGCGCCATATTCGACCAGCAGATTGTCGTCGCCCTGGCGGCGATAGACGACGGGAACCGGTCCATGCTCGTTCTGGCCGACGATCGCCGATCCAGCTTCATCACCAATGCGCCGCACCATGGGACCGGCGACAGGATCTTGCGCACGCTCGGTCGGATGAAACCGGATTTTATCGCCGGGCTTGAACTGACCCATTTTCCATTGCTCGTCGCGGGCGATGACGGCAGGGCAGACGAAGCCACCGAGGCTCGGGCCATCGGGTCCGAGAATGATCGGCATGTCGCCGGTAAAGTCGATGGCTCCCACAGCATAGGCATTATCATGGAGATTGGAGGGGTGAAGGCCGGCTTCGCCACCGTCGCTGCGCGCCCATTTGGGTGCTGGGCCGATCAGACGCACGCCGGTGCGGGCGCTGTTGAAATGCACCTCGTATTCGGTCGAGAACAGCGTCTCGATGTCGTCTTCCAGAAAGAAGTCCGGCGCGCCATGTGGGCCATAGAGAACGCCGACCTGCCAGTTGCGGGTCAGCGGCGCCGGTGCCTCAGCTGCTTTGGCGGGCAGTTGCGGTGCGCGGGCCAGCCGCAGCACATGGCCGGTCTGGAGCGTGCCAGTGGCGTGGCCGCCGAATTTCCCGAGGCCGAAGGTCGCTCTCGAACCGAGGGTGACGGGGGCTGCAAACCCGCCCGCAACCGCGAGATAGGAGCGCTGGCCGGCACCCTCTATCGCGCCGATCACAAGCGTCTGCCCCGCCTTGATGGTGACGGCTTCGTCATGCGGCAGAGGGAGGCCGTCGAGGCTCATCGGCATGCGCGCGCCTGCGAGAGCAATGGTGATGTCCGAGAAGATCTTGAGTATCGGGCCGGATACGGTGAGTTCCAGCGCCGCCGTCTCATCGGCATTGCCGACGAGCCGATTGGCATGGCGGAACGAGCGCTCGTCCATGGGGCCGCTCGGCGGCACGCCGACATGCCAGAGGCCGAGCCGGCCGGGTAGCTCCTGTATGCTCGACTGCGCACCCGGCGCCACCACCTCAATGATGTCGGGCACGAAGGCGAAATCCTTGAGCGCCGTCGTCGCCACATCGCCGCTCGAGAGCAGATCCGATCCCGCAATCGCCTTGAGATAGTCGAGATTGGTCTCAATGCCGGCGATGGCGCTTTCCGCAAGCGCGTGCTTCAACTTCTCGATCGCGGCAGGTCGGTCTTCGGCCGTGACGATCACCTTGGCGAGCATTGGGTCATAGAAGGGCGTAACTTCCGTGCCGGTCTCGATCCAGCCATCCACGCGCGCACTCGCCGGGAAGGCGACTTCCGTCAGCAGACCGGCACTGGGCCGGAAGCCGGCATGCGGCATCTCGGCATAGATGCGAGCCTCGATCGCAGCGCCGCTCGGAGTTAGATGGTCGTTGCCGGTGATCACATCCTCGCCAGCCGCCTGGCGGATCATCCATTCGACGAGATCGATGCCATAGACGGCTTCCGTGATCGGATGCTCGACCTGCAGGCGGGTATTGACCTCGAGGAAATAGAATTCCTCGCGCAGCGGATCGTAGATGAATTCCACCGTCCCGGCGGATTGGTAGCGCGCGGAGGTGCCCAGCGCCACGGCCGCGGCGTGCAGACGCTCTCGCACGGCGGGCGAAAGACCGGGGGCGGGGGTTTCCTCGATCACCTTCTGGTTCCGGCGCTGCAGCGAGCAGTCGCGCTCGCCGAGCGCGATCACCCGTCCCTCGCCATCGCCGAAGATCTGCACCTCGACGTGACGGGCCTTGGAAACGAAGCGTTCGAGATAGACGCGCGCGTCGCCGAAGCTTGCCTTGGCCGTGCGCTGCACACTTTCGAAAGCGGCCTTCAGACTATCGGCATCCTCGCAGAGCTGCATGCCAATGCCGCCGCCGCCCGCTGTCGATTTCAGCATGACCGGGTAGCCGATCTCCGCGGCGGCCGCTAGCGCCGCCTCGCTCGTGTCGACAAGACCGCTGCCCGGAAGCAGGGGTACGCCGCTTGCTCGCGCCAGCTCGCGCGCCGTGTGCTTCAGGCCGAAGGCGGCAATGTTTTCCGGCGTCGGGCCGATGAAGACGATGCCTTCTTCCGCCAGCCGCTCGGCAAAACCGATGTTTTCCGACAGGAAACCGTAGCCGGGATGGACAGCCTCGGCGCCAGTCGCCTTGCAGGCCGCGATGACGGCATCGACATTAAGATAGCTCTCGGATGCCGGCGCCGGGCCGAGCCTTACGGCCTCGTCGGCCATCAGCGATGCCTTGGAAAACCGGTCGGCGCCGGAATAGACGACGACGGAGGCGATGCCCATGCGTTTCAATGTCCGGATGATCCGGACGGCGATTTCGCCTCGGTTGGCGATCAATATCTTTTTGAACATCTCAGGCCTCACCGTCCCAGACGAGAACCCGGATCGGCGTCGGATCGAAACTGTTGCAGGGATTGTTGATCTGCGGGCAGTTGGAGATGACGAGCAGCACGTCCATCTCGGCCTTCAGCTCGACATAGTCACCAGGCGCGGAAATACCGTCGACGATCGTCATTTCGCCTGATGGTTCAATCGGCACGTTCATGAAGAAATTGATGTTGGGCACGACGTCGCGCTTGCTCATGCCGTGCTTGGAGACCTCCAGAACGAAATTGTCACGGCAGGCATGGAGATACTTCGTGCCATGGCCGAAGCGCACCGTGTTGCTCTCGCAGGAGCAGGCGCCGGCCGAGGTGTCATGGCGCCCGCAACTGTCGGCGCTCATGGTCAGCATCACTCGCCCCTCATTGGAGACGATCCGGGTGCCTGTGGTGATATAGGCGGCACCCTGCTCGCGCATCGTGTCCTGGCTGGAATAGCGCTCGGAGTAGTCTTCAGCGTTGTAGAATAGCGTGTCGATCGCCTGCTGGCCGTAACTGTCCTCGATGCGCAGCGTCTGGCCCTTGCGGATGATGGTCGAGAAGGGCGCTTCGGCGGCGATCGCGTGATCCTGTGCCACGTTAGCGAGGGTGCGGCTGGATGCGGTCTGGATGAAAGTGGTCATGATATTGCTCCTCGCTCAGATCGCTGCCAGCGCGTTGTTTTCAAAGCCGCGCACGGCTTCGGCGGTTGCCGTCCGGCAAAGGTCGTCGGCGCGTGGCTCGGTTGCTGCGATGCGGGTGACCGTTACCGGATTGGGCCGGTAGTCGGGGTTGGGGTCGAGCGGATGCGGGCAATTGGAGAGGCCGACGATGATTTCCATCTCGGCGCGAAGCTCGATGTAGTCGCCCTCATGACGAAGCTCGGGTCTCCATTGGAACTTGCCGTCCTGGTCGACGCGGACGGGGGCAAAGAGCGAAAGCGCCGCCGGGATGTCTCGCCGCTCAAGCCCGGCCTTGGTCGCAAGCAAAACGAGGTTGTCGCGGGTGTTGCGCGTACCCTCGCCATATTTCGTGAGATTCGACGTGGCCGTGGACCCGCCCATAAGGCAATCATGAGCGCCGGAGGAATCCTCGATCACGGAAAACATCACCCGGCCCATATCGGAGAAGATCACCCGGCCTTTCGAAAGGGCGGTGGTCCACTGCATTTTCACGGTGTCGGGCAGGTTCAGCCGCTCGCTTGTTTCGGCCGCATTCCATGCGACGAGCGTTACCGTCGAGAAACCCTGCTGCTGGGCGATGCGCAACGTCTCGCCGCGCTTGATGCGGGTCGACCAATACCAGCCGCCCGGTATGACCTCCTGATGAACGACGCGAACTGCGTCGACAGGCGGGGCGGGAAGGGGGCTTGGCGCGGGCAAGGCCTTGGGCGCGAACTCCAGTCCTTTCCTTTGATGTTCCTCATAGCGTGCGCGATTGGCGGCGATTTCTTCCGGCGAACGTCTGACGTGCTGCATGGCTAGATGTCTCCCAGCGGTGCCAGGTCGTCCCGGCGGTGCCCCGGGGAAGCGACCGGGCCGTCCCGGTCGGGGCCGAAGATCGAGGCTGCGCCGGCGATACGCGGCGGCCAGATGGAAATGTCCTTGGTGATGGTCGCGCCGTAGCGCTCCTTTTCTTCCGGCCGGTCGCGGCGGCGCTCGAAGGCGACGACACGGGTGGCGAGCGTGAAGGCCTCGCGCATGTCATGGGTCACCATGACGACGGTCATCTGCGTCTCGTGCCACAGCCGCTTCATCAGCGTATGGATTTCGGCGCGGATGCCGGGATCGAGCGCACCGAAAGGCTCATCGAGCAACAGAACCTTCGGCCGCATGATGAGAGCCTGGGCAAGTGCCAGGCGCTGCTGCATGCCGCCGGAAAGCTGGGCCGGATATTTGTTCTCCGCGCCAGCCAAGCCAACCTCGGTGATCAGCTGACGAGCTTCCTCGACGGCGCTTCGGCGCGCTGCACCGAGGAGCCTCGCCTTGTAACGCGAGGCAGTAAGTTCCTTCCCGAGCAGCACATTGCCGAGCACTGTCAGATGCGGGAAGACCGAATAGCGTTGAAAGACCACGCCGCGATCCGCACCTGGCTCTGACGGCAACGCCACGCCGTCGAGAAGGATATTGCCCCTGGTTGGCCGCTCCTGCCCCAGCAACATGCGCAGAAAGGTCGACTTGCCGCAGCCGGAGGGGCCGACCAGCGCGACGAAGGCGCGCGAATCCACGGTCAGCGACACGTCCTCAAGGACGATCTGGTCGCCATATTCCTTCCAGACCTTTTCGATGCTGAGCGCGCTCATGCCTGCTTCTCCAGCTCCGACCACGGGAAGACGGCGATGCGGATGCGATCGAGGAGATAGTTCATGAGCACGGCGAGCAGCGTGATCCAGACGACATAGGGAAAGATCACGTCCATCGACAGGTATCGGCGAACGAGGAAGATGCGGTAGCCGAGGCCGGCGTCCGATGAGATCGCTTCAGCCGCGATCAGGAACAGCCAGGCCGGGCCGAGCTGCAGCTTGAGACAGGTGATCAGCCGCGGCAGGATCTGCGGCAGCACGACGCGAAGGGCGATCTGCCAGGACGAACCGCCGAGCGTTTCGGCCTTGACGATCTGCTCGCGCGGCAATTCCAGCGCCTTCAGTGCCAGATCGCGTATCATCGTTGGCGTGACGCCGATGACGATCAGCGCGATCTTCGACGTTTCGCCCAGGCCCATGGCGATGAAGAGGATCGGCAGAAGCGCCAAAGGCGGCACCATCGAGATGACGGCGACAAAAGGCGAAAGCAGCGCTCTCAGATAAGGCAACATGCCGATGAGCATGCCCAAGCAAAGCGCGATCGCTGTGGATATGCCGAGACCGGATAGCAGCCGCACGAGGCTCGCCCCCGTATCCGACCACAGCAGATAATCTCCCGTGCGCGGGTCGGCGATGAAGGCCATGCGGTCGATCGCATCGGCAAAGCCGGCAAGATTGGGCAGCAGCTTGTCGTTGGCGTTTTCGGCAAGCCGCGCGGCCGAACCAAGGGCATAGGCGACGATCAGCAGCGCAAACGGCAGCAGCGTCAAGGCAAGCTGTGCGCCCGGGCTCGGCCTGGTGTTGATCCAACGCATGAACAATGCTCCGCGAATGAAGGAACGGGGCGGCGCTATCGCGCCGCCGATGGATCTTTCGCTCAGAGCGAGGCGTCGGCTGCTGCCTTCATGTAGCTCTCGGTGAAGCGCAGCTTGACATTCTTGCTGTCGCCGAGAACCTTGCCATCGGGCATTTCGATGCCGATGACATCGGCGGAAGCAGCGCCATTGCCGAGCAGGCCCTTCTGGAACAGGAAGTTGCGCACGAGATCCATCGTCTTCGGCAGGCTCGGTGATGCGGCGAAGGCGACGGCGTCGGCCGGCTTGTCGAAGAGCTTGGTGGCTGCAAGCTGTGCCTCGAAGCCCTTGATATCCGTGCCCGAGGCCGCGCCCATCGCCTCGCGGGCAGCCTTGCCTTCCGCCGTGTCGGCCTTCATCAGCGCCGCCGTTTCATACCAGATGCCGGCCAGTGCCTTGCCGAAATTCGGGTTGTCCTTGAGTACGTTGCTGTTGGCGACCATCAGGTCGATGATCTCGCCCGGCACCTGCGAACTGTCGAACACCTTCTTGGCGGTGGGGTCCTCGAGAATGGTCGAGACCAAGGGGTTCCAGGTCACGACGGCGGAGACATCAGGTGTCTTGTAGGCCGCGACCATGTCGGCGTCCGAGGTGTTGACCACCTTCACGTCGCGTTCGGTCAGCTTGATGCTGTCGAGCGCGCGGGCGAGCAGGTAGTGGGAGACCGAATATTGGACGAGATTAATGTTCTGGCCCTTGATATCGGCAAGGCTGGTCTTGTCCTTGAGGATCACGGCATCATTGCCGTTGGAGAAGTCGCCCACGATGACGGCAGTCGTGTCGACGCCGCCCGCCGCGGGGATCGACAGGCCGTCCATATTGGTGAGCGTCACGGCATCGAAGGCGCCTGCCGTGTACTGGTTCATCGATTCGACATAGTCGTTGAACTGGGTGACGTCGATGCTGATGCCGTATTTGTCGGCCCATTTCTTGACGATGCCGTGGTCGGCGGCATAGCCCCAGGGCATCCAGCCGACATAGATCGACCAGGCGACCTTGAAGCTGGTCTTGGGTGCTGCGCTGGCGGCGGAGCCGAGCCCGAGAGCCAGCGATACCGAAAGAGCGGTTACGGAAAGGATCTTTGAAAAAGTCTGCATAGAAATTCCCCTTTTGCTTTTCGTCAAAAGGGATCGGCAAAGACCATCGCGCCGCCAATCCCTTGGCTTACGAGGTCTCCCGGGCTTTTGTCCCGCCGTGCATCCGGTGGGATTTCTCTCCCGACCGGTGGCAGCTCTCGGACCAGTCACGCTCCCAATGGAGCGCCGGAACCCTAGCCACCAACTCAACGGTAACGAAGCAAGTGGCGTGCCAAATCACAACTCATTGATTTTATTTGGTGATGTGATTGAGCGGCAATTTCTGAAATCAATAGTGCATGCACTTGCGCGAAAAATGTGCAGTTTCTGACGAATCTTCCGGCAATGAGGGGCTGTGTGCAATCGCTCGCCTTTCCGTGGAGCCGTCCAGCCGCATGTCGCCGTCGCGGCGGCTTTGGCCGTAAGCGGATAAGCGGCCCGCGGCGGGATTGTGCTATTGCTCGACAATTCCAACGGAACGAGGATTTCAGATGGATTCTCCGCAGCGCCCGATGCCGACCGAGGCGGGTATCTTGCAGTTCATGGAGATCTGCGATTCTTTTTATCCGCCGGACGCGGTGACGGCTTCCATCGGACAGCAACGCCAATGGTATGACGCGCTCTGCGCTCGCTTCGACCGACCATTGCCTGATGGCATGCGCATGCGCGATGAGCTTGTGTCGGGAACGATTCCGATCAGGCGCTACCTTCCGGCCGACATCCGCACCGCAACCTGCCTGCTCTATCTTCACGGCGGCGGCTTCGTCGTCGGCTCGCTCGAAAGCCACCACGCGATTTGCGCCGAGATTGCCGACCATGCCGGAGCAGAGCTTATCTCCGTCGACTATCGTCTGGCGCCGGAGCATCGGTGGCCGGCGCAGACGGATGATTGCTTCAGCGTTCTCGGGCAATTGCTTGCCGAGGGAAAGACCGTCGTGCTGATCGGTGACAGCGCCGGCGGCAATCTCGCGGCTGGATTGGCCATCCGCGCGAAGGCCGACGGTCTTTCGGGGATTGCGGGTCAGATCCTCATCTATCCCGCGCTCGGCGGCGATCTCGTCTCCGGTTCCTACCAGGAGATGGCGGACGCGCCGGGGCTGACGACCGCCGATGTCGGCTACTACCGCAGCGTCTTGCAGGCTCCATCAGGCAATCCCGTTGCCGAGCCGCTTGCCTCGCAATCGGTTGCCGGCCTTCCCCCCGCCTTCATCACGGTGGCGCATTTCGATCCGTTGCGCGACGACGGCCGCAATTATGCGGCAAGGCTGGCGCAGGCGGGCGTCGAGGTCTGGTTCCGCGAGGAGCCGCAGATGGTGCATGCCTGGCTGCGGGCGAGACATATGAGCGACGGCGCCCGCGACGGCTTTGCCGCCATATGCGCCGCGGCAAGCCGGTTCGCAGGCACGCGCTGATTTACATCAGGTCGCGCGGGACGCGCTTCTCCTCGAACACTTTGCGGAAAATCTGTGTCTCGCCTTCATAGGCGGTGACGGAAGCGCTGACGATCCAGTCCGTTGCCGTGCAGGATATCGCCGATGTCGCGATCGTCCTAACGAACCAGTCGGGGCGTTGCATGTCGCATGTCCAGGTCGAAATGCCCTTCATCGACAGCGGATCGTCCGGTGCGATCGACCACACTTCTTCACGTAGCTGCCGCGTGGAAAGACCTGTACCGGGATGTTCAAAAAGTCCGGTATCCTCATGAATTTCATAGTGAGTTTTACCTGCCGAAAGGTCGCGCATCACCCGCCGTTTCGTCGAAGCCGGCGCATGTTCGATGTATTTCGGCAGCGGATCCGGATTATCGGGCTGCTTCAAGTCGATGACGTCGTGCGCCCCCAGCTTTGGCAGGCCGAGGCCGATGGAGGCGAGGTCGATCGTCAGACCCGGATCTTCCGGCGGCGGCAGGACCATCGGCCAGTAGGCCGTCGACAGGGACAGGCGGATGCGATGACCCTTGCGGAAGCGGTAGCCGCAGGCATCGAGCGTCAGCGTGACCCTGGTGCGCTCGCCCTTGCTCAGTGGTTCGGGCTCGGCATTGCTGTTGCGATGGGCGAGATTGAGCACGCCAAAGGAGACGCGCGTCGCCGTGCCGTCCGGATGGATATCGACAAGTCTTGCGCAGAGATTTGCCGTTTCCGCGTCGCATCGAAGCGTCAACGCAAGTACCGGGCGTCCCAGGTAATCGTGATCCTCTACAAGCGGCGCCGTCTGGAAGGTGAGCGAGCCGGCATCGTCGAGACGCTGATCGATCGCCATTTCCACGTCCGGCTTCAGGGTGAACCATTCGCCCGAGGCGGTGCCCGTGTCGAGCGGCGAGCGCAGATAGATGGGATGTTCCGGCGCATGTGGGATCGGCATGCCTTCCATCAGCGTGCCGAACTGCTCGACATAGAAGCACTGCATATCAGGTTTTTGCCATTCCGGCTTGGCGATCCAGAAACCAGAGTCGAAATCGCGGCGTGTTGCGGGTTTTATGGCATCGAGAATATAGGCGCGAACTGGCGGTATGCTTTCCGCTCCATTCTGGTCGCCGCGCAGCCAGCGGTTCCACCAGGCGATGGCCTCGCCGTGAAAATCGGCGCGTGGCTTCGGCCAGGCGAAATGCGGATATTTGTGGACCCACGGCCCGATCAGCGCCTTCGCCTTATTTCCGAGGCCTTCGACAGCCAATAGCGGCGTATTGCGATAGCCGTCCGCCCAGCCGGCAATGACGATAGCCGGAACATCGAACTCCGCGAAATTCTCGCAGATGGAGCCATGCCGCCAGAAGTCGTCGCGGCGTTGATGCTGAAGCCATTCCTCCATGAAGAAGGGTTCGTGTTCCAGGCGCTCCAACCACATCTCCCGCCAGCGCTCGCCGACGATGGCCGGATCGGGCGAACGCGATTGATAGCCGAGCATAGTCGCGGCCCAGGAGAGCTGCGCGGAGAGATGGCAGCCGTTCTTGTAGTGGATGTCGTCGTTGTAGCGATCGACGGTGGAGGCGATCGATATGACGGCCTTCAGTGCCGGCGGTTTCAAGGCGGCGACCTGCAGGCAGTTGAAGCCGCCCCAGGAAATGCCCATCATGCCGACCGATCCGTTGGACCAGGGTTGTTCGGCGATCCAGGCGATCAGTTCGCAGGCATTGGCAAGCTCGAGCTCGGTATATTCGCCATCGATCACGCCGTCGGATTCGCCGGAGCCTCTTATATCGACGCGCACGCCTGCAATCCCGGCGGCCGCAAAAACCGGGTAGGTCGATTCATCCCGAGGGCTCGTTCCGTCCCGTTTGCGATAGGGCAGGAATTCGAAGACGGCGGGCACGGGATCGTTTTCCGCATTGTCCGGCATCCAGATGCGCGCCGCCAGGCGCGTGCCGTCCTTGAGGGTGATCCAGTGGTTTTCGATGGTGGCGAAGCTGCGGTCGGTCATGCGTTTCATTCCGGTATTGCAGGCAGGATTAAGATTGGGCGGAGGCCTTGAGATGTCGAGCATTCAATTTCCGGCGCTCTCCATTTTTCGCGTCGTCAAGACACGCTCCAACCAGCCGATTTCCATCTCGGGCACGGATTTCAGCAGCAGGTCCGTGTAATCATCGAAAGGCGGCGACAGTGCCTGTGATTTCGGTCCGAAGCGAACGAGCTTGCCGCGATGCATGACGGCGACGCTGTCGGCGATGGCGCGCACGATGGCGATATCATGCGTGATGAAGATGTAGGAGAGCTGGGCTTCCTTCTGCAACCTCAAGAGCAGCTTCAGAATGCCATCGGCAACGAGTGGATCGAGCGCCGAGGTCGGCTCGTCGCAAAGGATGAGCTCCGGCTTGGCGGCAAGCGCACGGGCGATCGCGACGCGCTGCTTCTGGCCACCGGAAAGCTCGGCCGGGTAACGGTCGACGAAACCGGTGCCCATCTCAATCTGGTCGAGCAGTTCCTTCACGCGCGCCGTCTTCGCCGCGCCGTGCAGACCGTCATAAAAGGTCAGCGGCCGGCCGATGATGTCTCGCACGGTCTGGCGGGGATTCATGGCGGTGTCGGCCATCTGGTAGATCAGCTGTATCCGCCGCAATTCCTCGCGGGAGCGGTTTTTCAAGGCTGGTGTCAGCGGCTTGCCGTCGAAGGAAATCCGTCCGTCGCTCGGGGGCAGCAGGCCGGTGATGACGCGGGCGAGCGTCGATTTCCCCGATCCGGATTCACCGACAACAGCCAGTGTCTGACCTTTTGGTACATGTAGAGAAACATCGTGCAATACCTTGAAACCGTTCGAATATTGCGCGTTGATATTCTCGATTTTCAGAAGCGCTCCCGATTGATCGGCGGTTTCCTCTCTCGCTATCTGGCGAACGTTGACGAGGGCGCGGGTATAGTCCTGTCGCGGCGCCTCGATGATCTGCTGCACGCTGCCGTACTCCACTTGCTTGCCGTATCGCAGCACCATGATGTCGTCGGAGATCTGGGCGACGACGGCGAGATCGTGGGTGATATAGAGCGCCGCCGTATGTGTTTCCTCGATAGCGTGCTTGATCGCCGCCAGCACGTCGATCTGCGTCGTCACGTCGAGCGCTGTTGTGGGTTCGTCGAAGACGATCAGTTCGGGGTTGGAGCAGAGCGCCATGGCCGTCATGGCGCGCTGAAGCTGGCCGCCGGAGACCTGGTGCGGATAGCGCTCGCCGAATGTTTCCGGATTGGGCAGGCCAAGCACACGGAAGAGGTAAAGCGCGCGCTTCCTGGCTTCGTCCTTCGTCATCAGCCGGTGTTTGACGGTGGCTTCGATCACCTGATCGCCCAGCCTGTGCGCCGGATTGAAGGCGGCCGCTGCCGATTGCGCGACATAACAGACGCGGGCACCGCGGATCTTGCGGATGCCGGATTTGCCGAGCGGCAGGATGTCGACGCCGTCGAGCAGCACCTGGCCGCCGGTGATCTCGGCGCCGCCGCGACCATAGGCCAGCGCGGAGAGACCGATGGTGGACTTGCCGGCGCCGGATTCGCCGATCAGGCCGAGCACTTTGCCCTTCTTGAGATCGAAGGACACGCCGTCGACGATGGTCACGCGTTTCGGTGGCTCGCCCGGCGGATAGCTGGTTGCCTCGATCTTGAGATCGCGAACGGAAAGAAGCTCAGGCATCGCCACGCCCTCCCTTGAGGCTGGAGGTGCGCTTCAAGAGCCAGTCGACCACCAGATTGACACAGACCGCGAGCGCCGCGATGGCGGAGCCCGGTACGAGAGCGGCAGAGATGCCGAAGATGATGCCGTCCTTGTTGTCCTTGACCATGCCGCCCCAGTCGGCGGACGGCGGCTGGATACCGAGGCCGAGGAACGACAGGGTGGAAAGGAACAGGATCGAGAAGGCAAAGCGCAGGCCGAATTCCGCCAGCAGCGGCGAAAGCGTGTTCGGCAGGATCTCGCGGAAGATGATCCAGATCCTGCCTTCGCCGCGCAGCTTGGCGGCCTCGACGAACTCCATGACCGCCACATCGAGCGCCACGGCACGGCCGAGACGATAGACGCGGGTGGAATCGAGGATGGCCATGACGAGGATCAGCACGATCAGGTTCTGCGGCAGCACCGCCAGCACGACGAGCGCGAAGATCAGCGTCGGGATCGACATCATCAGGTCGTTGAAGCGCGAGAAGATCGTGTCGATCAATCCGCGCGAGACGGCGGCGGTGAAGCTCAGGACGATGCCGAGCGAGAAGGAGATGATCGTCGCCGTCAGCGCGACGAACAGCGTCGTGCGTGTGCCATAGATCAGACGCGACAGGATATCGCGGCCGAGATTGTCGAGGCCGAAGAAATATTGCGCGTCGGCGGCCTGCCAGACATTGCCGACGACTTCGGTCTCGCCATAGGGGGCGATCCAGGGGGCGAAAATCGCGCAGAAGAAGGCGAGCAGAATACCGGCTATGCCGATCCAGGCGGTGATGGGGATTTCTCTCAATCTCATCGTGGATGCCTCAGGCGCGGGTTGGCGACGATCGCCAGAATATCGGCGGTCATGTTGAGGAGGATGTAGACGGCGGCAAAGATCAGCCCGCAGGCCTGGACGACAGGCATATCGCGCACGGTGACCGCATCGACCATGTACTGGCCCATGCCGGGATAGACGAAGACCACCTCGACGACGACGACGCCGACGATGAGATAGGCAAGGTTCAGAGCTATGACGTTGATGATCGGGGCCAGCGCGTTGGGGGCCGCGTGCTTGACGATGGCGCGGAAGGCAGACAACCCCTTGAGCTCAGCCGTTTCCATATAGGCCGACGACATGACCGAGAGGATGGCGGCGCGGGTCATGCGCATCATGTGAGCAAGCACCACGAGCACCAGCGTCGCCGTCGGCAGGGCGATCGCCTGCAGCCGGTCCATGAGGCCCATGCCTTCATAGACGGTGGCGGGAAAGGTCGCCACGCCGAATTTTACGGCGAAGAACAGGATTAGCAGGTAGCCGATGAAGAATTCCGGCAGGGAGATCGCCGCCAGCGAAACGACATTGATGATCTTGTCGGGCATGCGGTTCCTGAAATGCACCGCCAGCATGCCGAGGCCGACGGCGAGCGGCACCGAGATCAGCGCGGCGAAACCGGCCAGAAACAGCGAATTGCCGAGCCGCTTGCCAATCTGCTCACTGACGGAATTCTTACTGGCCCAGGAGGTGCCGAAGTCGCCCTGTACGGCGTTGCCGAGCCATTCCACATAGCGAGTGACGACAGGCCGGTTGAGGCCGAGATCGGCGCGAATGTTGGCAACCGCCTGCGGCGTTGCCGACTGGCCGAGATAGGTGGTCGCGAAATCGCCCGGCAGGGCTTCCAGCCCGCCGAAGATCAGGATGGAGACCGCAAACAGCAGGACGATGCTGAGCAGGCAGCGCTCGATGATCAGGGACAGCAGCGGAAAGCGCTGCTTGAACCTCAGCCCGGGCAGAACGGTTCCGGGGGATGGATTGGACATGGCCGATGCCTCGCGCTCTTGTTGTTTTACGCAATTCCGGACGGAAAACCGCTGCGCACTTTTCCTGGAGTTGCCCTAAACGTCGGGAGGACCGCGAAGAGAGTCCGCGGTCCAGGCTTCGTCAGAGATGAGGGCGTTGTCGCCCGGCTTCGGGCATCAGGCGTCCAGCCAGACGCGGGTCGCGACGTAGCCGTTCGACATGTCGTTGCCGATATCGTGGACGTAGCCCTTCACCTTCTTGGTGGAGGCGTTCACGAAATCGTTGAACATCGGCAGGATCACACCACCTTCGTCGCGCACCATCATCGCCATGGCACGGTAGAGCTCCTTGCGCTTGGCTTCGTCCAGTTCGGAGCGGGCCTGAAGCAGAAGCTTATCGAAGTCCGGGCGCTTAAAGCGGGTATCGTTCCAGTCGGCGGTCGACAGGTAGGCGGTGGAATACATCTGGTCCTGTGTCGGGCGTCCGCCCCAATAGGATGTGGAGAAGGGCTGGACGTTCCAGACGTTGGTCCAATAGCCGTCGCCCGGCTCGCGCTTGACCTCGATCTCGATCCCCGCCTTCTTGCAGCTTTCCTGATAGAGGACGGCTGCATCGACGGCGCCCGGGAAAGCGACTTCGGAGGTGCGCAGCAGCACCGAGCCGCTATGGCCGGACTTCTTGTAGTGGAAGGAGGCCTTGTCTGGGTCGTATGTGCGCTGCTCGATGCCTTCGGGGAACAGGGCATAGGTGTTGTTGATCGGGAAATCGTTGCCGACCTTGCCATAGCCGCCGAGGATCTTCTTGACCATGGTTTCGCGGTCCATGGCGTATTTGAGCGCGAGACGCAGGTCGTTGTTGTCGAACGGCGCCGTGGTGCAATGCATGATGAAGACATAGTGGCCGCGGCCGGCCGTCGCCAGGATCTCGACATTCGGTGCGCGCTTCAACAGGTCAACCGTCTTAGGGTCGACGCGGTTGATGTAGTGCACCTGGCCGGAGGAGAGGGCGGCGATGCGTGCCGTCGCATCGTTCATGCCGATGATTTCGATTGAATCGACATAGCCGCGGTCGGTGCGCCAGTCGTCCTTGTTCCGCTCGAACGTGGCGCGCACTCCGGGTTCGAAGCTGACCATCTTGTAGGGGCCGGTGCCGATCGAGGCGAGGGGATCGTCATAGCCGCCATTCGGCTGGATGACGAGATGATAGTCGGTGAGAAGCAACGGCATGTCGGCGTTGCCTTCCGTCAGCGTCAACACGAGGTTGCCGCCGTCGGCCTTGATCTCCTTGATCGACTTCATGACGCCGAGCGCGCCCGACTCCGACTTCGCATCAGTATGACGCTTGAGGGTGGCGACGACGTCGTCGATCGTCAGATCCTTGCCGTTGTGGAACTTCACGCCCTTGCGGATCTTGAAGGTCCAGGTAGCGGCATCCTTCGACGGCTCCCAGGATTCGGCAAGCGACGGAACGGCGGCGCCGGTCAGCGGGTGGGATTCCACCAGCATGTCGCCCCAGCAACGGCCGACGCAGAACATGACTTGAGACAGGAATTTCGCCGGATCCTTGGAATCGGTCGCAGCTCCACCTTCGAGGCCGAGCTTCAGATGCCCGCCGCGCTTCGGCTCGGCCGCCATCGCGCTTTCGGTAAAGAGCTGGTCGGCGAGTGCCAAGGTTACGCCGGCTGCCATTGCTCGTCCCATGAATTCGCGGCGGCTGAGCCCGCCCGAAGTCACGCGGCTTGCCAGATATTTCGTATAGTCGTTCATTCCCCTGTTCCTTCTTTTTGCCGAGTTGACAGAATTCCCGGGCAGCGCACTTCACGTCACGGTTTCCTCTTCCGCGTGAAGCCTGTTGCCCGCGATCATGCGGGAAAATGCTGCGGTTGCCGCCGCTTTTCACTTTCCTTTCCAGATGGGGGCCCGCTTCTCCGCGAAAGCCCTTGCGCCTTCCAATTGATCCTCGCTTGAATAGAGGGCGTCGACGGTCGCAAACTGCCGTTTGGTGATCTTGTTCATGGCAGTCTGAAACGTCGTTCCCTCCGCTTCGCGAACTATTTCCTTTATGGCCGCATAGACGAGCGGCGGCCCGCTTGCAAGCAGACGGGCAAGTTCCCAAGCCCTGTCCATCAGCTTGTCGGCCAAGACGATCTCGTTGACGAAACCCCAGCGATGCGCCTCTTCGACATTGAGCCAGCGGCCGGTGAGCAGCATATCCATGGCGATGTGATAGGGAATGCGCTTCGGCAATTTGATCGACGCCGCATCGGCGACAGTGCCGGAGCGAATTTCCGGCAGCGCGAAGGTTGCGTGAGCGGCCGCGATGATCAGATCGGCGGAAAGCGCGATCTCCAGGCCACCGCCGCAACAGATGCCGTTGACGGCACAGATGACCGGCTTGTTGAGGTCGCGCAGCTCCTGCAGGCCGCCGAAGCCGCCGACACCATAGTCTCCGTCGACAGCGTCACCGTCAGCCGCCGCCTTCAGATCCCAGCCTGCGGAAAAGAACTTTTCGCCCGCGCCCGAAACGATGGCGACGCGCAGATCCGGATTGTCGCGGAAGTCGCGGAAGATGGGCCCCATGGTACGGCTGGTCGCCAGGTCGATGGCATTCGCCTTCGGCCGGTCGATGACGACCTCGAGGATACCGCCGTCGCATCGGGTGCGAATGGGGTCTTGCAACTTCTGCTACCTCCTTCGCCGGATGAGGGCATCCGCGGCAACGACGCCGCGTGATTCACCCAAGACCATCAAGGGATTAATGTCCAGTTCTTGGAGCAGCGCGGCGTTCTTTACGACATATTCTGCCGCTGATACGACGGCGTCGGCAACGATTTCGAGACTGCTTGCCGCACTGCCACGATAGCCTTCGATGAGCTTGCGGACCTTCAGCCGTGAAATCCTGTCCAAAACCTCCGCTTTCGTCACCGGAAGCGGCAGGACGACGGAATCTTCAAGCAATTCCACGAGGATTCCGCCCGCGCCGACCGTCAAGGTCAGGCCGACGACGGGATCGCGCATCGCACCGACAATGAGCTCGGCGACAGGGCGCTCGATCATTCGCTCGACCAGATATCCGCGGGCGATGGGAGCCATGCCTTCGGCCGCATCTCTGACCGCATTCTTATCCCATAGGTTGAGCTTGACGGCACCCGCTTCGGACTTGTGCTCTATGCCGAGCGCCTTGAGTGCGACGGGGAAGCCAATTTGCTGCGCAGTTTCGGCTGCCTCATTTGCGGTAGCGGCCGTTCTTCCTAGCGGAACCGTAAGGCCGGCAGCGGCAAGCTCCGCTTTCGCGGCCGTTTCGCTCAAGGTTTCGATCTCGCCCGCGTCTGCGGGCTGGTCCAGCAACGGCAATGGCCGCGGCTTCTTCCAAACTCTGGCGATCCCGCTCGCGACATCGGCGGCCGCCAGTGCTTCGCTGATGCCGCAGAGCGGCACGATACCGGTTTCGATGAGCTGCTTGGCGATCGGTTCCGGCAGATTTTCCGGCAAGGTCGCGAGGACGCCGGCCCGGGCGCCGCTTCGCTTGGCGGCAGCGGCGACAGCAGAAACGGTCGTCATCCAGTCCGCACCGTCGCAGCGATCTTCCCGGGGAAAATCGAGCACGACCAGATTGAGGGCATAACCGCCTTCGAACATGGCGGTGAAGGCATCCGTCTGGCGGGAGAGATCGCCCCAGACGAAGGTGTGATAGTCGAGCGGGTTCGAGAGTGTCACCATCTCGCCGAGGCTCGCGCGCAAGGCCGGCAGCTGCCCGGGTTTCAGGGCGCGAAATTCCACGTTCCGGCCGACGGCTGCGTCAGCCATCAGCGATGCCTCGCCGCCTGAACAGCTCATCGAGGAGATCGCATTGCTTTCGAGCGGGCCTGCGACATGCAGGAGCTTCAGTGTTTCGATAAGCTCCGGCAGCGTTGTCACCCGACCGATGCCGAGGCGATGGAAAACGGCGTCTGCAACGGCATCGCTGCCTGCAAGCGAGGCCGTATGCGAGATTGCGGCGCGTTGCGCCTGTTCGGATTTGCCGACCTTCAGGGCGACGACCGGTTTTTTCAGCTCGCGGGCGCGGGCGGCAAGAGCCTCGAGCGCACGAATATTTCCGAAGCCCTCGATATGCAGGCCGACTGCCGTCACGCGCGGGTCGTCGAGAACGGCATGGGCAAGATCCGATAGCCCGATCTGCGCCTGGTTGCCGGCCGTCATCAGGTAGCTGATGGGCAAGCCGCGCCGTTGCATGCTGAGATTGATGGCGATGTTGGAGGATTGGGTGAGGATCGCAACGCCGCGCTCGCTGCGCACGATGCCATGCTGATCAGGCCAGAGCAAGGCGCCGTCCAGCCCGTTGATCATGCCATAGCAATTGGGACCGACGATCGGCATGTCGCCGGCGGCTTCGACGAGGGCTTGCTGCAACTCCGCTCCATCCGCCAGCTCCGAAACCGCCTCGCTGAAGCCGGAGGCGTAACAGACCGCGCCGCCCCCACCTCGTGCCGAGAGGGCTCGCACGATCTCGACGGTCAGCATCCTGTTGACGCCGACGAAGGCGGCATCCGGCCCATCCGGCAGCTCCTCCACGGAGCGATAGCAGCGGCGTCCAAGCACGCTTTCCAGCGTCGGATGCACCGGCCAGATGTCGCCGGCAAATCCCATCAGGTCGCACTGCTCGATGACCCGTCGCGCCTCGCGACCGCCGAAGACGGCGATCGTTCTGGGTCTGATGAGGCGGTCGAGCGGGCGTGGCGTCATGTCGTCATGCTCCGAACGGCCGAAGCAGGTCGCGGCTGATGATGTGCCGCTGGATTTCCGAGGTTCCGTCCCAGATGCGCTCGACGCGGGCGTCGCGCCAGAAGCGGGCGAGCGGCAGGTCGTCCATCAGCCCCATGCCGCCGAAGATCTGGATGGCTTCATCGGTGACGCGAGCCAACATCTCGGAAGCATAGAGCTTTGCCGAGGCGATCTCGCGATTGGCTGGGATGCCGGCATCCAGCTTCCAGGCGGCGGACAGCGTCAGGAGGTCGGCGGCGTCGATCTCGGTGATCATGTCGGCGAGTTTGAACGATACACCCTGATTGGCGCCGATCGGCTTGCCGAATTGCTTGCGCTCGGCGGCATAGGGCAGCGCAAGGTCGAAGACGCGGCGAGCCCGCCCGACGCAGGTCGCCGCAACCGTCAGCCGCGTTCCGTACAGCCATTGATTGGCGAGATCGAAGCCGCGATGCACCTCACCGAGCACCTGCGATTTCGGCAGACGGCAATCGGTAAAGTTCAGAATGGCATTGTGGTAGCCGCGATGGGAGACCGAGTCATAACCCTTCACGATATCAAAGCCCGGCGTGCCGCGGTCGACCAGAAAGGCCGTGATCTTCTTCTTGACGCCTTTCGAGGTCTCTTCCTCGCCGGTGGCGGCAAAGACGATGACGAAATCGGCGACATCGGCATGCGATATGAAATGCTTGGTGCCGTTGAGGATGAAATCATCGCCATCCTGTCGTGCCGCGCATTTCATGCCGCGCATGTCGGAACCGGCGTCCGGTTCGGTGATGGCGAGAGCGTCGATCCGTTCGCCACGCACCGCCGGCAGGAGATAGCGCTCCCGCTGCTCGCCCTCGCAAGCCATCAGGATGCCGGAGGGGCGGCCGAAGAAAACCGTCAGTGCCATCGAACCGCGGCCGAGCTCGCGCTCGACAAGAGTGAAGGTCAGATGATCGAGGCCGGCGCCGCCGATCTCCTCCGGAAAGCCGCAGGCATAGAAGCCGAGCTCGATGCATTTGCGCTTGATATCCTCGGCAACATCCGGCGGCACGATGCCGGTGCGCTCGACCTCGTTCTCATGCGGATAAATCTCCGTCTCCACGAAGTCCCGGACCGTTTTGACGATCATCTCCTGTTCTTCGCTGAGTCCGAAATTCACGGTCGCTTCCTCCTAGCGTTTTTGTCCCACATGGCGGCCGGCTCCCTCCGGCATTGGCAGTGCTGCATGCGCGGCGGCGATCGGCCTTACTCTCACCAGCACCTCCTCCGGTGCGGCAACAGCCTTGCCCGCCTTGGCATCCACATGCAGGAGCATGTGTTCCGCGGTGGCGATCACATCGCCGCTCGCCGTGTCGTGTAGCCTATGGAAAACATGCAGCCGCTTCTCGTCCGATGCGAGGACCTGGCAGGTCGAATGGATGGCCTGTCCGAGCTTGGCCTCGCCGATATGGCGGATATGGGTTTCCACCGTATAGTAGCTGTGGCCGCGTTCGACATAGTCGAAATCGACGCCGATCAGGCGCAGAAGCGCATCCGAAGTGTCGCCGAATACCTGCAGATAGCGATGCTCGGTCATGTGGCCGTTATAGTCGACCCATGCCGGGCTGACCTTGGTGTCGATCAGGCGCAGCGGCCTTGCCACGTCAGGCGGCGTCTTCTCGCCGCCGCCTGCCGCCCAGAGGCTCTGTTCGAAATCCTTGAGCAGCTTGCCGGCGCCCCAGCCCTTGCCGCCGTGGCCGCCTTTCAGGCTCTGCAGAATGCCGACGAGGTTTTCGTCACGGATGCGCTCCAGCTCGCGGATCGACAATCCGTTCGCCTGCTCGTCCGATTGCTGGCCGATCTTCTCGACGAGGGCATCGTCGAGATCGACGACATCCATCAGCTTGGTCCAGTTCCATTGCAGGGCCGGGCCGAACTGCGCCAGGAAGTGCCGCATGCCGGCTTCGCCGCCGGCGATGCGATAGGTCTGGAACAGGCCCATCTGCGCCCAGCGCAGGCCGAAGGAGTAACGGATGACGTCGTCCAGCGTCTCGACGGTGCAGATGTCGTCCTTGATCAGCCAGAGCGCCTCGCGCCACAGAGCTTCCAACAGGCGGTCGCCGACGAAAGCCTCGATCTCCTTGGCGATATGCACGCCCTTCATGCCGATCGGCGGCAGCCTGTCCATCGCGGCCTGGATCGTCGCAGCACTCGTCTTTTCGCCGCCGACGATCTCGACAAGCGGCAGCAGATAGACGGGATTATAGGGATGGGCGACGAAGAGGCGTTCCGGATGGCGCATGTCGCGTTGCAGATCGGTCGGCAACAGCCCCGAAGTAGAGGAGCCGATCAGCGCATCCGGTCGTGCCGCCGCGTCGATCTGCGTCAGCACGTTCCGCTTCAGGTCCAGCCGCTCGGGCACGCTTTCCTGAATCCAGTCGGCACCGGCGACGGCCGCTTCCAGCGTCTCGCGGAACGTCAGTTTGCCGCGCGGCGGAAGAGGGGCGCCCGTCAGCATCGCATAGGCTTTTTCGGCGTTATCAAGCACTTCGCCGACGATTCGGTTTGCCTCGGGATGTGGATCGTAGACATCGACATCGATGCCGGCCAGCAGAAAGCGGGCAATCCATCCGCCGCCGATGACGCCGCCGCCGATGCAGGCTGCCTTGTTGATCTTGGTCATCGCAGCCTCAGCGCTTCGTCAGTTTCAGTTTCTTGCGGACATCTTCGGGACCGATGATGCGCGCGCCCATGCCTTCGACCACCTGCACTGCCTTTTCGACGAGCTGTGCGTTCGTGGCGAGCATGCCTTTTCCGGCATAGAGATTGTCTTCGAGGCCGACGCGGACGTTGCCGCCGGCAAGGATAGCAGCCGCAGGGTAGGCCATGGCGTTACGACCGATGGAAAAGGCCGAGAAGGTCCAGCTGGTGGGAACGTTGTTGACCATCGCCATGAAGGTGTTGAGGTCGTCGGGCGCCCCCCAAGGGATGCCCATGCAGAGCTGGATGAGGACCGGGTCCTCGATAAGACCCTCCTCGGCAAGCTGTTTGGCAAACCAGAGATGACCGGTGTCGAAGGCCTCGATCTCGGGGCGCACGCCGAGATCGGTCATCTTCTTCGCCATGGCCCTCAGCATGGAGGGCGTATTGGTCATGACATAGTCGCCGAGGCTGAAGTTCATGGTGCCGCAATCGAGCGTGCAGATTTCGGGCAGGCATTCGGCGACATGGCTGACACGTTCGGCTGCGCCTGCCATATCGGTGCCCTTGGGATTCAGAGGCAGGGGGCTTTCGACATCGCCGAAAATCAGGTCGCCGCCCATGCCGGCAGTCAGGTTCAGCACCACGTCGACGTCCGCCGAGCGGATCCGGTCGGTGACCTCCTTGTAGAGATCGTTGCGGCGGCTGGCAGCGCCGGTTTCCGGATCGCGGACATGGCAGTGAACGATTGCGGCCCCAGCCTTGGCGGCGTCGATCGCCGAATCCGCGATCTGCTTGGGGGTGATCGGAACATGGCTGGATTTCGAAACGGTATCGCCGGAGCCTGTCACGGCACAGGTGATGAAGACATCTCGGTTCATCGCAAGAGGCATTTTGTTCTCCCTCGTATTGAGAGCATTACGCGGCATGCGACATCTTCATGCTTTGCATTATCGGAATCTGTCGATACATTATCGGAAATTTGAGATAATGGTTATGCTGACCCCGTCCGATACGCCACTCGACATCGATCTCCTGGTCCTGCCGGAAACGAACCTGATCCTGATCGCTTCGGTGATCGAGCCGCTACGCGGGGCCAATCGCATTTCCGGGGCAGAGATCTATCGTTGGCGCCTGCTGACGCTGGACGGCTCGCCGGTTGAAACAACAAGCCTCATTCCGGTGCCGGCATCCGGCGGTTTCAAGCCGATGTCGGATACGGCGCCGCTCTTCGTGCTTGCCAGCTATAATTGGCGGCGCAGCGCCACGCAGGCGCTGAAGATGCAATTGTCGCAAACCGCGCGCCATCGTTCGATGATCGCGGGCATCGAATCCGGCAGCTGGCTGCTGGCCGAGGCGAGCCTTCTCGACAATGTCTCTGCCGCCGTCCATTGGGAAGATTTCGACGATTTCGCGCTTGCCTATCCGCAGGTGAAGGCCGTCAAGGACCGCTTCGTGATCGACGGCAAGCGTATCACCACGGCCGGCTCTTTGCCGACCGTCGATCTGATGCTCGAAATCATCCGTCGACGGCAGGGCTATTCGCTGGCGCTCGAGGTCAGCCGCCTGTTCATCTATGAGCCGGCTTCCACCCAAGGCGCGGCAGAGCTTTCCCCATCGACCGCGGGTCTGCGCATGCGTGATCCGCGGGTCGCACAGGCCATCCGCCTGATGGAAGACCATATCGAGCAGCCGTTGGTTCTGGCGCGCCTGGCCCGCCGCGTCGGCATCAGCGCACGCCATCTGCAGGCGCTTTTCCAGGACAGCATCGGCGCGCCGCCGCATGTGCACTATCTGGCACTTCGACTGAACGCGGCGCGACGCAAGGTGATCGAGACGAAGGATTCCTTTGCCGAGATCGCGGCAGCAACCGGCTTCAATTCGGCCTCGGCATTCTCCCGCAGCTACAGGGCGAGCTTTTCCGAAAGCCCATCCGGTACGCGCCGCAGGCTGCGCGGCCGTATCACTGCTGCGGCAGAGCCGACATAGGCTGAAAGGCTTCGCGCACCCTCTCGGCAAGCTCCTGGATTGCCTCGCTCGAATGATAGGGATTGCGGCGAAGCACGACGCGCGAGGAATCGACGGGAGGAAAGCCGTCTTCGCTCGTCAGCTCCCTGCATCCATGCGGAATATTGCTGCGCGACAGCGTCGAAACGGCAAGGCCGGCCAAGACGGCATTCTTCAGGCCCGAACTCGTGTCGGCGACGAAGGCGATGCGATAGCGCAGCCCCGTTTGCTCTAGGGATCGCAGAGCGAAATCGCGACACCACGTCGAATTCCGGTAGACTGCAATTGGCAGCGGTGTCGCTTCGTGCAGGCGATGTACCAGTGAGGTTACCCAGACGGTGGGATCGATGCAGAGAATTTCGCCCGTCGTCTGATTGCTCCAGTCGAAGACGACAGCCAGATCAAGTTCGTCCTTCTCCAGGGCTGCAAGGTTTCGGGCGGTATAGTCGCAGGAAACGGTCACTTCGACAGCCGGATGTCTGACGGCAAAGGCGGCAAGTGCCGCAGGCAGAATGGTCTGGCTATACTCTTCCGGAATTCCGATCCGCACTGGTCCATCAAGTGGCTTGGTGCGGATGGTCGCGGCCGCTTCGTTCAGAAGCTCGATGACCCTCTGGGCATAGGGAAGCAGCTGATTGCCCGCTCGGGTCAGGACCGCTCCTCGCGCATTTCTGTCAAACAACGTTTCGCCGATCGTTTCCTCCAGGCGCTTGATCTGAGCGCTGACGGCCGATTGCGTGCGGCCGATGCGCTGCGCGGCCACGGAAAAATTCGATGTCTCGCTGATGACGAGGAAGGTTCGGAGCAAATCGCTTTCGATAGGGTCGTGCATCGGAGATCACAAATATTTCTGATAGCTGCTATCTCTACTATTCGTTTGCCTGATGTCAAATATCGGCGCACACAGGAGGCGTTCCTTCGGTTTCCTTTCTGAGTCCATTACATGACATTCCAGTTCCCGACCCGCTCCGCTTTTGCCAGCGATTATGAGAGGGGCGTTGTACTCGTGGCTACGGCAATGCTTGCGTGGAGCTGCAGCGGCATCTACGCACGCCTCCTCACCACGGACATTTGGACGGCGATCGCCTGGCGATCGTTGTTTGGCGGCCTGTTCCTGCTGATTCCCAGCTTTTTCCTCGAAGGTGGGTTTTCACGGCGCCACTGGGCCTCGATCTTTCATCCGGCGGGCCTGGCGATGCTCGCCTGCCAGATGATAAGTCAGGCCTGCTTCATCGGCGCGCTTTACATGACCACGGTCGCAAATGTGACCATGATCTATGCGACGGCGCCATTTATCGCCGCGTTTCTCAGCTGGACCATGCTGAAGGAGCGTGTGGCGAAGCGGACATTGATTGCCGGCGGCGTCTGCCTCATCGGTGTTGCCGTCATCGTCGCCTCCTCGATCGGTGGCGGTACCGGTGTCGGCGATCTGCTGGCGCTCGGCATGACAATCACTTTCGCCCTTATCATCGTCATCCCGCGCATGGATCGCAGCATTCCGATCCTGCCGTCGAGCGTTGTCGGCGGGCTCCTGACATTCTTGATCTTCGTGCCTTTCGCCTCGACAAGCTCGCTGGACGTTTATAACTGGCTTTTGCTGGCCGCCTTCGGGGCGACGAATTTCGCGCTCGCCTTCGTCCTCTTCCTTTTCGGGTCCAGGCGTATGCCTGCGGCCGATGCGGCCCTCATCAGTTCGATGGAGATCGTGCTGACCCCTTTCTGGGTCTGGCTTTTCTTCTCCGAGACGCCGCCCGTTGCCACATTCATCGGCGGGGCGATCATCTTCGCGACGATCGTCTGGCACACGGCTGTCGATCTGCGACATGGGCGCCGTGCTCGTGTGCCCGCCGAATAGGCTATAGCCATCAGCCCTCGTCTCGGCAAAGATAGCGGCTTGAGCCTCGATTTCACAAAAGCGATGAAAGCGATATGACCTCCAACGATCCCTTGCTCCGGCCCTATCAACTCAAGCACCTCACGCTGAAGAACCGCATCATGTCGACGGCGCATGAGCCGGCTTATTCGGAAGACGGCATGCCGACGGATCGATACAGGCTCTATCATCGGGAGAAAGCAAAGGGCGGCATCGCGCTGACCATGACGGCGGGTTCGGCAGTCGTCTCGCCGGATTCGCCGCCGGCATTCGGCAATCTCCATGCCTATCGCGACGAGATCGTTCCATGGCTGAAGAAGCTTGCTGACGACTGTCATGAGTTCGGTGCGGCCGTGATGATCCAGTTGACCCATCTCGGTCGCCGCACCGGTTGGAACAAGGGAGACTGGCTGCCGGTGCTGGCGCCGTCGCCGATCCGCGAGCCGGCGCATCGCGCCTTTCCAAAGGCTGCCGAAGACTGGGATATTGAGCGGATCATCGCCGATTTCGCCGCCGCCGCCCAGCGCATGCAGGCTACCGGCCTCGATGGCATCGAAATCGAAGCCTACGGCCATCTGACCGACGGGTTCTGGTCGCCGGCGACGAACAGGCGCGAGGACGACTTCGGCGGTTCGCTTGAAAACCGCATGCGCTTTTCGATGATGATGACCGAGGCGATCCGCAAGGCGGTCGGACAGGATTTCATCGTCGGCATCCGGCTCGTGGCCGATGAGGATTGGGAGAAGGGGCTCTCGCGGGAGGAGGGCATCGAGATCGCGCGGCGTCTCGCCACCTCCGGCAACATCGATTTTCTCAACATCATTCGCGGGCATATCGACAGCGACGCAGCGCTCAACAACGTCATCCCTATCCAGGGAATGGCGTCGGCGCCGCATCTGGATTTTGCCGGCGAGGTGAGGGCGGCGACCAAGTTCCCGGTCTTTCACGCTGCCCGCATCGGCGATGTCGCGACGGCCCGCCATGCAATTGCGGAGGGCAAGCTCGATATGGTCGGCATGACGCGCGCCCATATTGCCGACCCGCATATCGTCAACAAGGTGATGTCGGGGCAGGAAGCCCGCATCCGCCCTTGCGTCGGCGCGACCTACTGTCTCGATCGCATCTATGAAGGCGGCGAAGCGCTCTGTATTCACAATGCGGCGACCGGCCGCGAGGCCGAGATGCCGCATCAGATCGAACGGGCAGCGGTGTCACGAAAGGCTGTTGTCATCGGTGCCGGCCCAGCCGGTCTGGAGGCGGCTCGTGTCCTCGCCGAGCGCGGCCATACGGTTGATGTGCTCGAAGCAAGCGGGAAGGCCGGCGGTCAAGTCAATCTCCTCACCCGCAATCCGCGCCGCAAGGAGATGATCGGGATCATCGATTGGCGGCTGTCCGAATTGGAGCGGCTCGGCGTCACGATCCATTACGACGTCTATGCCGGGGCTGATGAGGTGATGGCATTCGAGCCCGATCTCGTCGTCGTGGCGACAGGTGGCATTGCACAGTCGCCCGAACTCGACGGTGGCGATGGCCTTGTCACGTCTTCATGGGACATTCTGGCCGGCGCCGTGAAGCCCGAGGGGCAGGTCCTGCTCTACGACGACAATGGCGGGCATCCGGGCATGTCGGCCGCCGAGGTCATCGCCAATAGCGGCGCCGAACTGGAGCTTGTCTCGCCAGAGCGTTTCTTCGCGCCGGAAATGGGCGGCATGAACCATGTGCCCTATGCGAAGACCTTCGCCGAGAAAAATGTCCGGGTCACCATCAATACGCGGCTGAAATCGGTGCGCCGCGACGGCAATGCGCTGGTTGCGGTTCTGGGGTCCGATTTTTCCGAACAGACGCTGTGGGAGCGCCGTGTTTCCCAGGTCGTGGTCGAGCATGGCACCGTCGCCAATGACGAACTTTACCTTGAGCTGAAGCCGCTGTCGCGCAACCTCGGCGCAATCGACTATCCGGCCTTGATTGCGCGTCGTGCGCCGCTGCCGGCGAAAAACGAAGCGGGTGCATTCGACCTGATCCGCATCGGCGATGCGATCGCGAGCCGCAATATCCATGCCGCCATTTATGATGCGCTGCGCTATTGCTCGCTGCTGTGAGGCGGCGAGGCCACCGATCCGCGCTTGATCAGGCTCGTTTTGACGGCGGTGCGCTCGACCGGCATGTCCCTGCCGTTCAGTCTTGAAATCAGCCTTTCGGCTGCCTTCTTGCCCATCTCGTAGACCGGCTGGTCGACGACGGTGATTGGCGGCGTGGTGACGGTCGTCCAATCGGCATCCAGGAAGGAAATCATCGAGATATCGGCGGGTATGGACAGTCCGAGGGCTTGCAGCGACTTGAACACCCTGAGGCCGACGAGACTGTCGGATGCGACGAGCGCGGTCGGCACCGGCATTTCTTGCAACAGGTGTTTGACGACTGCATCCGTACGCGCCTGATCGGTGGCGCCGAGCCGCACATAGCGCTGCGGGTCTTCAATTCCCGCGGCAGCCTGCGCTTTCAGCACCCCTTCCACGCGCTCGCGCACTGCGGAGTTGGAAAGTTCGCGGCTGTCGGTAAGCCGCTCGTCGGCGGCGTCCATGGCCGATATATAAGCGATATGGCGATGCCCAGCGTCGAGCAGGTAGCGTGTGGCGGTGGCGGCCGCGTCGAAGTCATCGCCGGTCACGGAGTCGACGCCAAGCTCCGGAATGCTTCGGTCAAACAGCACAAGCGGCACTCCGACGCGGCGTATGTCCCGCAGGTGTTCCATTCGGTCGCATCGCGCCGGCGTGACGATGAGGCCATCGACGCGTTTGCCGATCAGCAGATCCACCGCCGATTTCTCCGCCTCCAGCTCTTCTCCGGAATTTGCGATGATGACATTGAAGCCGGCCATTCGGGCGACGTCGCTGATGCCGCGCACGGCGAGGCTGAAGAAGGCGTTCTCGATATCGCCGACGACCACGCCGATGATGCCGGATTTGCCCGTCGTCATGCTGCGGGCGAGTTCGTTTGGGCGATACTCGAGCGCTGCGGCCGCCGCCGTCACCTGCGCGCGAACCTTGTCGCTGACTACGCCGTAACCGCCCAGAACACGCGCTGCGGTGGCCTTCGAGACCTTCGCCGCCCTGGCGACATCGGCGACGGTAACGGAGCGTTTCGAAGCAAGCGGTTCTTCCATGGGATGACGACTACAAGAGTTGTTGACGGGAGGTCAATCTCAAGTTAACAAATATCTGGTGAGACCGGTCTCTTTATATTTGAGACCGGTCTCTTGTCCAGATATCCCTTTTGATAGTCGATCAGGGATGTGGGCGGAGCATGCATGAATGCCGATAAGAGCATCCTTTCAGAGCGGAGAACGAACATGAAAATATCTGGCATCTTCTCAGCCATCGCGGCGCCCTTGCGCGCGGGCGTGCTGGCCTATCTCGTCGCGGCAAGCGTCGGCCCGGCTGTCGCGGCCGACAATCCCTATAATCTCATCGATCCGAACGTCATCAGCGTCGGCACCATGGGCGACTCCAAGCCCTATGCCTTTACCACGGCCGACGGTCAGTTCAGCGGCTTCGATATCGAACTGTTCCTCAACGTCGTCTCGCGCATGGGCTTTCCGAAGGACAAGGTGACCTTCACCGGCCAGGAGTTCTCGGCCCTGCTGCCATCGGTTGCCAATGAGCGTTTCGACGTCGCCGTCGCGGCGATCGGAACCACCGAGGCACGCAAGAAGACGGTGGATTTCTCCGACGGTTACCTCGCCGGCTATCTTTCGGTTCTGACCTCCGACGCCGCAATCAAGGACGCCGACGGCCTCAAGGGCAAGCGCCTCGGCGTCGTGCAGGGCACCTTGCAGGAGATCTATGCAACGAAGAATTTTACGGGAACGGACCTGGTCAAATTCCCGGACAATAATTCGGCGGTCGCGGCACTCAACAATGGCACCGTCGCTGCGCATTTCCTCGATTATGAAGCCGCCAAGCAATATGGCGAACGCTATCCCGCGCTGAAGATCGCCGTGAACATTCCGTCCTTCGACGCGCCGGCGGGTTTCGTCGTCAAGAAGGGCAATGATGCCTTCCGTGTGGCGCTCAACAAGGGGCTGCATGACGCGATGCAGGACGGCACCTGGAAGACGCTTTACGAAAAGTGGTTCCCGGGTTCGCCGATGCCGGACCAGTATCTTCCCAAGAAGTAAGGCCGCGCTCCGCCCGGCTTGCCGGGCGGAGCATCCGCCTGCTCTCGAGAATTTCATGGGGAATTGAATGGACTGGCTAGAAAATCTCCGCCGCAGCTTCCTTGATTGGGATGCGATGGCGGAAGTCCTGCCGAGCATGATCACCGTCGGTTTGAAGAACACGCTGATCCTGGCGGCGGCCTCCACAGTGCTCGGAGTCGTCATCGGAATGGTGCTGGCGGTGATGGGCATCTCGCAATCGCGATGGCTGCGCCTGCCGGCGCGCATTTATACAGACATCTTTCGCGGCCTGCCGGCAATCGTGACGATCCTGATCATCGGTCAGGGCTTTGCACGCATGGCCCGCGCCCTCTTCGGCCCGTCGCCATTTCCGTTAGGGATCATCGCGCTCAGCCTGATCGCAGGCGCCTATATCGGCGAGATTTTCCGTTCCGGTATTCAAAGCGTCGAACGTGGCCAGATGGAGGCCTGCCGCGCGCTCAGCATGAGCTACGGGCAAGGGATGCGGCTGATCATCATTCCGCAGGGCGTGCGGCGCGTCCTGCCGGCCCTCGTCAACCAGTTCATCGGCAACGTCAAGGATTCGAGCCTGGTCTACTTTCTTGGGCTATTGGCGGCGGAGCGCGAGATCTTCCGCGTCGGCCAGGACCAGGCAGTCGTGACCGGGAATCTCTCGCCGCTGCTACTTGCAGGCGTCTTCTATTTGGTGATCACCGTTCCGCTCACCCATCTTGTCAACTATATCGATGCGCGTTTGCGCCTCGGGCGGCAGGGTCAGGGCTCGGGTGCCGCCAGCGGGCTTGTCGAAGTCACTGAACTGGCGGCGGCATCGGGTACGCAGCCCGCAAACGGTGCCGGTGCGGCGCGTTTCACGGGGGGAGCCGTCAAGGTCAGCGATCTCAGCATGTCCTATGGCGATCTCGATGTCTTGAAGGGCGTCGACCTCGATATCGCCAAGGGCACGGTGACTTGCATTATCGGCCCGTCGGGCTCCGGCAAATCGACACTGCTGCGATGCCTTAACAGGCTTGTCGAACCCAAGGGGGGCGACATCCTGCTGGACGGCGAAAGCATTCTGGCGATGAAGCCGGAAAGCCTGCGTCGTCGCGTCGGCATGGTGTTCCAGCATTTCAATCTGTTTCCCGATCATACCGCGCTTGAAAACGTCATGCTGTCGCTGACCAAGATCAAGAGGATGCCGAAAGGCGAGGCACGTCGGGTCGCCGAGATGCGTCTGACGGAGGTCGGTCTCGCCGGACGCAAGGATCACCGGCCGGCGAGCCTATCCGGCGGCCAGCAGCAGCGCGTTGCGATCGCTCGCGCACTCGCGATGGATCCCGAGGTTATTCTCTTCGATGAGGTCACGAGCGCGCTCGATCCGGAACTGGTCAAGGGCGTTCTCGATCTGATGGCCAATCTCGGACGTCAGGGCATGACGATGGCTGTCGTCACGCACGAGATGGGATTTGCCCGCAAGGTCGCCGATCAGGTCGTGTTCATGGACGAAGGCCGCATCGTCGAGGCAGGCCCACCTGGGCAGATCTTCGACAATCCCCGAAGCGAGCGGCTGAAGCGGTTCCTCGCCGAGGTTCTCTGACATGCAGGGCTGGCGAGAATTTCGGCAGCCTTTCGATCGCAACATCCATCGTAGACAAGGTTACTCAACATGCATGCTCCCACTCGTCCTTCGAAAGTCATTGTCGTCGGCGGCGGTATCTTCGGGGTTTCAACGGCGGTTCATCTTGCGCGGCTCGGTATTCGCACGACCATCATCAACGATGGCCCGCTGGCAAACGGTGCGTCGGGCCGCTCGCTTGCCTGGCTCAACTCGTCGCGTCGTCGCTCCGACGCCTATCATCGGCTGCGTCTTGCCGGTATCGATCGCTATCGCACGCTTTCTGCCAAATATCCGGATGCCGCATGGCTGCGCTTCGACGGCGGCCTGACCTGGGATGCCGACGATGCCGGTAACGAGATCGCCGCGGTCTTCGACTATGAGCGTGACCTTGGCTATCACGCGCAATTGCTTGCCCCCGAAAACATCGCCGGGACGACGCCGGGCGTCGATGCGCGCTCGGTGACACCGCAGGGCGCAATCTTCAATCCGGGCGAGGGTTGGGTCGATCTGCCGTTGCTGATCGGCGTTCTCGCCGAGGAATTTGTGGCGCTGGGCGGCGAAATCGTCACCGATGCCGGTCGCGCGACGATCGACGTCGAGGACGGCCGTGTCCGCGGTGTCACCACATCGAACGGAACCCGCTGGCAGGCCGATGCGGTGCTGCTTGCCGCAGGCGGCGCGGTGCCGGCGATCGTCGCGGAGGCCGGCCAGCATATCGGCGATGGGACGCCGATTGCGCTTCTGGTCAGGACGAGGCCGATCGATCACCCGCTGAAGGCCGTGCTCAATACGCCCCGCGTTGCCATCCGGCCCACGCCGGATGGTGCTTTCGCGCTGGATTCTGCGTGGTCCGAGGAGGAAGTCATCGTGAATGCCGACGGCAGTTACGACATTAAGTCCTCGACGCTCGAAGGTCTGCTGCAGGAAGCCTCCAAGGTGCTGGAGGGCAATCCGAAGCTCGAAATCGGCGATTACGGCGTCGGCCCCAAGCCCATTCCCGGCGACGGCGAGCCGGTCTTCGGAGAGCTGCAGGCGCTGCCGGGCTATTTCGTCGCCTTCAGCCATAGCGGCGCTACCCTCGGCCTGATTGCCGGCGAGTTGCTTGCCGACGAGATCGCGACCGGCAAACGCCACCCGCTTCTGGCCGATTTCCGGCCGGAGCGTTTTTCCAGATAGCCTGGCCGCATTCTCTGGCATCAGCGCAAGCTGCCGAGCACACTCGATCCCGTCGCCAGATTGTCGACGAACACGGTCATGGCGTAGCATGCGACGAGCAAGTCCATCAGATATCCGATCAGCGGTCTACAGGCTGCCGCTGATTGGCTCGCTTTGTGGCGAGACGGACAGCTTTCAGCGGCCCAAAGGGACGTTCTTGAAAAGATCTCGCCGAAAATGCCGGCAATGTCAGCAGATTGAAGATTATGAACTGACGGGGCCCGCCCCGATAAGGCTTAAGGCGGCGTTGCAGGCAAGACAGCTGACCCATAGATGCAGAGGCGTCCGGTGAGAAAGCGGCGCGTACCCATCAGCGTGCCGCGCGCACCTGTGGCACAGCTTGATTCCTCATCGCGGTTCTCTCGCAAAGCAGGCCCTTTTTGTGTCCATCTCGATGAGCGTAGGAAACCAGCTTTCCGGGATCGCGTGTGTGTGGTTATGTTGCGGCATATTTTTAAAATTTGCCGCGTAATTTTTCGCGGACAAACACCGCTTTTCAGGGCAGCCACTGTCCTGCAACAAAATGCAACAACTTATAATACCGCGTTACATCCGAATCGGTATATTCGCCTCAGCTTGAACGAGAGGCCGCCCGATGCTTTCAGACTATTCGTCGTCCCAGTCCCAAACCGATGTGCTGATCTGTCTGGATAATCAGCAGGTTGCTTCCCGCATCGGTTCTGTTCTGTCGGAGCAGGGGCTGACGGTGGCGTCCATGCCGGCGACCGGTATCCAGGAATGGTTCGAGCCGAACGGTTGTCAGCTGGTGATCACGCATACGGCAATGATCGGCGAGGTGCGAACCAGATTGAAATTGCCCGTCGTCAATCTCGAAGCCTTCATATTCGATCGCCCCGAACATGTTGCCGAGGGCGCCGCGCGGCAATTCGACGGCGATGCGTTCATCAAACGGGTCTTCCTGGTCATGAGCGACGCCCGCAAGCGCACGTCGCGATGATGCGCGCGCAAGCGGCCCAGATAGTTCACAACCGCTGCTGGGTGACCTTGTCGAAGAAGTGAAGGTTCGGCGACTTCAGGGAAATCTGCACGACTTGGCCGGGCGTAAGCTCGGCGCGTTCCCTCATCACCCACGTGATTTCCCTGCCTTCCAGCTCAAGCGCGACATGGGTCTCGGAACCGGTCGGCTCGATCACGCTCACGGTCGCGGCGATGCCGTCATCGCTCGCAAAGGCTATGTCTTCCGGACGGATGCCGAGGATGATGTCTCGGGCGTCTGCCTGGGCCGGGACGTGCGCCAGCGGGATGCGGGTTCCGGACGGCAGGGTGAGCGCCGGCGTCGCGCCGCCGGTGATCCGGCCTTCGAGGAAGTTCATCGCCGGCGAGCCGAGAAAACCCGCGACAAAAACATTTTTCGGACGATCGTAAAGCTCCAGCGGCGAGCCGACCTGTTCCACCTTGCCGCCTTGCAGCACGACGATCTTGTCGGCCATGGTCATCGCTTCGATCTGGTCGTGCGTGACATAGACGATCGTTGTCTTCAGGCGTTGATGCAGGGCCTTGATCTCGGCGCGCATTTTCACGCGCAGCTTGGCATCGAGATTGGAGAGCGGTTCGTCGAAGAGGAAGACCTTCGGATCGCGCACGATGGCGCGGCCCATGGCGACGCGCTGGCGCTGACCGCCGGAAAGATGTGCCGGCTTGCGACCCAGCAGCGGCTGCAGCCCGAGGATATTCGCGGCTTCGCCGACCTTCCGGTCGATCTCGGCGCGCTTGGCGCCGGCAAGCTGCAGCGCAAAGCCCATGTTCTCCGCGACCGTCATCTGCGGGTAGAGCGCGTAGTTCTGGAACACCATGGCGATGTCGCGATCCTTCGGCGGCAGGTCGTTGACGACCCGTCCGCCGATCGAGATCTCGCCGCCGGTAATATCTTCGAGTCCCGCGATCATGCGCAGCAGCGTCGACTTGCCACAGCCCGACGGCCCGACAAGAATGACGAATTCGCCGTCCGAGATTTCGACATCGACGCCATGGATGATATTGACGGCGCCGTAGGACTTCCTGACGTTCTTGATGGTCAATCCGGACATGAAATTCTTCCCTTGGATCAATGCTTCTTCCGGATGCGCAGCGCCTGACAAGGCTTGCCCGGTAATTCCACGCCGAAAGCCGCGTCCGCCTTGCCGCCGCGCACGATCGCGCCGTGCCGTGTCGGGTGAGGGATCGGCGCCTCCACCTTCTTGGCCGGCCTGATCGTCATTTCCCATGTGTCGATGATGTCGACGTCATAGTCCGTGCCGTCCTTCGGCAGGCCCGTCGACCAGATGATCGGCTGATGTTCACCGAGATAGATGTAGCTGACATCGCCATCACGAGCGCCGGAGACGCGCGTCCATGGCCATTCGCCGGTACCCGCCATCGGCTCGAGGCCGTTGACGACGTCCTGTTCCAGCAGCTCGCGCAAGAAGCCGATGCGCTTCCATGCCTCGCCGCGAAGCTCGCCGCCCTTGGCCCACCAGATGAGGTCTTCCGGATGCGAATAGGTTTCGCCGTGGCCGGCATAGCCGCCGCGTGTCATGGTGATCCAGAAGCGATGGACCAGTTCCTGCGCGGTCAGATTGCCCCAGGACTGGATGATGTTGCCTTCATACTCCGGCTCGTCGTTGACGACGGGCTTGCCGTAGGCGTCGCGCCATTCCTGGGTCCGCTTCACATCCCAGTTCTGGATGCAGGTATGCGTGACCCAAGGCTTGCGATGATCGAAATTCATCGTCTGCTCGCCGTTGTGGATGGATTTCAGATGACCATAGGGATCGTTCTCTTCGAGAATGTGGAAGTAGCGGTCCCACTGCGACATCGGCTTGGTGTCGAGAAGGAAATCATATTCGTTGGCAAGCGCCCACCAGACATTGCGATAGGCGGCAAGACGGGCGGCGAGATAGGCGACGTAGCGGAAATCCTGCTCGGCCGACATGTCGGCATAGCCCCAGCGGTCATAGGGATGGAACATAATGATGTCGGCTTCGATGCCGAGATCGCACAGGGCTGCGACTTGCTTTTCGAAATGGCGGAAGAGGACCGGGTTCGGCCTGTCGAAATCTTCTTTGCCATCAGTACCCTTTTCGAAGCAGGGGTAAAGCGGTTCGTTGACGTTGTAGGGATAGTCCTTGGGGAACACACCCATGCGGATCTTGTTGAAACGGGCCTGCTTCAAGGTCTCGAGCGTTTGCGCCTGCATGTCGAGCGGCTGGTGCGTCCAGGCATAGCAGGTGGTACCGAAGGACAGGAAAGGCTTGCCGTCGGCATAGGCGAAATGGAATTTGTTGCGCACGCGCACCGGGCCATGATTGCCCTCCGAAGGCTTGGTGGCGACGAACGAGCCGGTCTTGCCATCGAGTTCTGTACTATTCGAACGCGTGCGGAACGACCATTCGCCTTCATTGTCCGGCATGAAGCGAACGCGATAGACGCCGTCGCCGTCATAGAAGCCCGGCACGCGGATCTCGCGGCTGTGTTGGCTGAAGACGGCATCGAATGCCACATCGAGATAGGGATTGCCGCCCGAAGGGCCGTTGAAGGCCGCCTCGAAGACACCCCATTTTTCGACGGACGCGTTGGACATGATGTTCTCCTCGATATGTATGGATGATGTGACCGTTCAGCCCTTGACCGCGCCGGAGGTGAGCCCGGAGACGAAGTAGCGCTGGAAGATCAGATAAACGATGGTTGCCGGCAGCACGGTCATGACGATTGCGGCGTTCAACTGCCCGTAATCGTTGGAGAATTGCCCCTGGAAGGACATGAGCCCGAGCGGCAGCGTCCACATGTGCTGGTCCTGCAGCAGCACCAGCGCCATGGCGAATTCATTCCATGTCGAGACGAAATCCAGGATCAGCAGGGCCGCGAGCACTGGCAGGCAGACCGGCAGAAATATCCGGCGGAAAATGGTGAAGTGGCTGGCGCCATCGATCAGTGCGGCCTCGGACAGCTCCTTCGGGATACCTTTGAAGAAGCCGTGCAGGATGAAGACCTGATAGGGCACGCCGAAGGCGATATAGGGGAGGATGACGCCGGGATAGGTGTCGATCAGCCCAAGCGAATTGACGAGCGTGAACAGCGGCGCCAGCATGACTTGAAAAGGGATCATGGTGCCGAAGACGACGAGAAGCAGCAACAGTTTGCTAAATCGCAAGCGGATCTTGGCGAGAGCATAGGCCGCCATGGCCGACAGGATGAGGCCGAGCGGCACCTTGATGACAGTGATGATGGCGCTGTTGAGGAAGGCGCTGGCGAAATTGCCGCGTCCCCAGGCATTCGAATAATTCTCGAAGGCAGGATCGGTCGGCGGCATGAAAGCCCCCGTGCTGGTAACCGCTGCCTGCGTCTTCAGCGAGGTGAAGAGGATGAAAATGAAGGGCGCCAGCCAGATCAGCGCGACGACGAGCAGCGTGATCCATAACGCGATCAGGATCGGGTCACGTTTGGGCTTTGCGACAGCAACGGTCTCGAAGCCGTCGGACATGGAAGTCGCCGATGTTGCCGTCATTGCTCGGCCTCCTCATGCTTTTGCGTCCAGCGCAGATAGGGGATGACGACAGCGATGGTGATCAGCAGCAGGACGACGGAGATCGCAGCGCCGCGGCCAAAATCGAAGATCTGCATCGCCTGCGTGAAAGCCCAGAGTGCCAGCATCTGCGTAGATTGCGCCGGTCCACCGCCGGTCAGGCCATAAACGATGTCGAAAGCCTTGAGCGATGAGATCACGGACAGCACCAGCACGATGGTGATCGTCGTGCGAAGCGCGGGAAGCGTGACGTATCTGAAGATGTTCCAACGACCTGCGCCGTCGATGCGTGCAGCTTCGACAAGCGTCTGCGAGACGTTCTGCAGGCCGGCGAGAAACAGGACCATGGAGAAGCCGACCGATTGCCAGAGATAAGCGACGAAGACGGAGTAGAGCGCAACGCTCTTGTCTCCGAGCCAGTCCTGTATCCAGCTCTGCAGCCCCATCGAGGTCAGGATCTCGGTGAAGAGGCCGAAGAACGGATCATACATCCACTTCCACATGGTCGCGACCGCGATCGGCGCGATGATGACGGGCAGATAGAAGATGGCGCGGAATGTGTTGCGGGCGAAGAGCTTCTGGTTGAGGCTGAGCGCCAGCAGAAGCCCCACCATCGGCGGGAAGATCACGCACATGATCGTCCAGATAACCGTGTTCCTGAAGGCGACCCAGAAGACGGGGTCCTGCGTGAAGATATATTGATAATTTGCAAGACCGACGAAGGGGCGTTGCGGGGCAAGCCCGTTCCACTTCTGGAAGCTCAGAACCACCACGTTCAGCATCGGATACAGTGCGAAGATCACATAGATCAGCATGGCCGGAGCGAGCAGGATCAGCGCCTGGACGCGGGGATCATGGGTTCGGTTTCGGAGTGACATTCTGATTGCTCCCGGCGACGGCTGGCGCGTGGCACGAAGGTGAGGGAAGCCGTCCGCCGCGATCGGTGATCGGGGCGGCGGCCTCCCTCGAAGATTAGGTGCGGCCCGAGATGAAGGTCTGCAGCTGCTTGGCCGCATCCGCCGGCTTGATGTTGCCGGCCGCGACATCGTTGATCACCCGGAAATACTCCGTCGTGACATCGAGCGGGAAGGCCTGGTCGCCGTTCATGTAGACCTTGCCGTAGGTCTTGAAGATATCCAGCCATTTTGCTTCGAGCGGCTTTTGGTTGGCATACTGAACGTTCTTGTTAACCGAGATCGAGCTGATCTGCCCGACGAGATCCTGCTGGACCTTGGTCGACAGGAAGTAGTCGAGGAACTTGGCGGCAAGGTCCGGGCTTTTGCTTTTGGTGCTGACGTAGTTGTATTCGGCAAAGCCGTAGAGCCGGTTGGTGTTCGTCGGGAACGGCACGACGCCGTAATCGTCGAGATTAACGCCGCTGCCGCTCAGCTGGCTGACAAGCCAGTCGCCTTCCAGCATCATCGCGGCGCGGCCGGCGACAAACAGCGTGTAAGACTGCTGGTTGCTGATCCCCATGAAGGGTTTCAGCGTATAATCGCTGGTCCATTTGGCGAATTCGGTGAAGGCGTCGGTGGCGCAAGGCTCCTTGGTCCAGTCGGTCTTCATGGCCATTAGGGCGTCATGCTTGTCGGCGCCGCATTTGGTTTCGAGCAGTACGTCCATCAGGCGCATCACATGCCAGTTGACAGAGCCGCCGAAGGTGAAGGCAGGAATTCCGGCAGCCTTGAGCTTCTCCGCGTCGGCGAGCAGCTCTTCGTAGGTCTTCGGCTCCTGAGTGATACCGGCCTTTTGGAAGAGCTTCTTGTTGTAGTAGATGGCCTCGCCCTTGAAGGTGAAGGGAACGCCGTGCTTGCCGCCCGGATAGAGGTCGGCAAAGGCGGCCGCCGAAGGAAGCAGTTCGTCGCTCCACTTGTACTGGGTGTAATATTTGTCCAGCGGCAGCGACAGGCCGGCCTTCACATATTCGCCGCCAAGACCGAGACCGGCCCAGCTGAAATAGATATCCGGACCCTTGCTGGAACCGGCCGCCACGCGAAGGGCGGTCTTGTGTTCATCGACCCCACGCTGGACGATCTGGATATGAGTGCCGGGATTGGCGGCTTCGAAGTCGCTTGCCACCTTCCTGAGGGCGGTGTTGGCGCCGCCATTGTCGAAGTTTAGCGTCCACAGCGTCAGGTCTTCCGCGGCGGCATTGGTCCCCACCAGAGCTGCCGCGGCAATCGTAGCCGCGCCGAACCAACGCGCATATTTCCAACTGATAGCCATCTTCAATCCTCCTCCGAGCTAAGCTGAGGGCGGTTTTGGCAAATAGATATCAGCATGTCAACTGGTATGATGAGCTCATCATCATTATGACGTGAAATGAATATGAAGGCACGCTATGATCACCACCGCCGAAGCGGCTCCAGGATCCATGTGTCCCAAGGCGCGATCGCCAAGCCGGGACGAGCGGCCTTTGGCGGCGATCATCTCCTTGGTTGCGTCGGCTCCCGCTTTCCCAGCCTCCAAGGCGGCGGTCAGGCAAGCGGCAAGCGGCTGGCCTCGGTCACGCGCGGCTCGGCAGGCTATCGCGGCAGGCGCCCATGCGTCGACCATCGTCTTTTCGCCGACCTCCGCCTTGCCTCTGTCCTGAATCCCCTTGGCGAAAGCCGTGAAGATCTCGACCATATCGTCGTCGTTCAGCGATGACTTTCCCTTCGCTGATGCGCCGGCGCGCATCAGCGCGGTTGCGTAGAGCGGCCCGGAAGAGGCGCCGACAGCATTGAGAAAGGATTTGGCGGCCGTGTTGAACACGAGCGTCGGATCGGCCGTCGTTGCATCCAGCCCTGAAACTGCCTTGGCGGCAGCGGCAAATCCGAGTTCCATGGCGATACCATGGTCGGCGTCGCCGATTAAGCCGTCCAGCTCGCACAGGCGATCCTTTTCGCGCGTCATCGCTTCGGCGATGCGGGTAAACAGCGATTTCAGATCCTCGACCGTCACAGTCGTCATTGCAGGGCCTCACCGGAGCGGAACATGGCGCAATCGCAGGGGTGATCGATCAGTCGCTGGAGTTCGTCATCGAGATGCATCAGCGTGATCGAGGCGCCGGCCATTTCCAGCGAGGTGCAGTAATTGCCGACCAGCGACAAATGGATGACCAGGCCCGCTTCATCGAGCATCATCTTCACCTTGCGCATCAGGATGTAGAGCTCCATGAGGGGCGTCGAGCCCAGCGAATTGATGAGCACGGCAACGCGGTCGCCGCGGGCGGGCTTCATTTCGTGAAGGATCTTACCGACCAGCTCGCTCGTTACCTCATCCGCCGGCTTCAGCAGGCCGCGCGCAACGCCCGGCTCGCCGTGAATGCCCATGCCGATCTCCATTTCATCGGCCCCGAGTTCGAAATTGGGTTTCCGGGTCTGCGGCAGGGAGCAGGGAGAAAGCGCGACACCCATCGTAAAAGTCCGCTCATTGGCCCATCGCGCAACGCGTTCGACCTCGTCGAAGCCATACATCATATCGCAAGCCGCGCCTGCCGCCTTGAAGACGAAGACGTTGCCGGCGACACCCCGCCGGCGCTCCTTCTGCTCCGGCGGGGCAGAAGCAATATCATCGGTCGTGACGACGGTGCGTACCTCCACATCATCCATGGCAAGCATCTCGGCCGCCATGTCGAAATTCATGACGTCGCCGGCATAGTTGCCATAGAGGAACAGCACGCCGACGCCGCCGTCGACGGCCTTGGCGCATTCGATGATGGGGTCGGGCGGCGGCGAGGCAAAGACGTTGCCGATCGCGGCTGCATCGGCAAGTCCCTTGCCAACGAAACCAAGGAAGCTCGGCTCATGTCCCGAGCCGCCGCCGATGACCATGCCGACCTTGCCGGGCCGCGGCCCATGCTTGGCGACGATCGAACGGGGCGACCCTTCCAGAGCGCGAAGGTGGCGGGGATGGGCTGCCAGAATGCCGGCCAGCATCTCGTCGACGGCGGCCGCACCCTCGTTGATCAGTTTCTTCGTCTTCACGCCGGTCCTCCCAAATCACTGCGATTGTTGGGACTAACATGCGCGTCTGCGGGTTCACGTCAATCCGTCAAAGTCGCCGAAGTGACCGCGTAGGCTCCGAGCGTGAGGGCATCGCTTTTGGGCTGGTCAACGGAACGGAAGGGTCCAAGTTCGATCCGGCGCGGTGCGGGGGTTACGTTGACCAGATGCAGTTGCCGCCGCTCACCGGTTCGCGCGGTGACGAAAGCAAGCACTGAGGTCGGCTCGGACGATATGCATTCGCGCCATTGGCTGCCGGCAAGGCGGGCCAGCGTCGCGACCGAGTTGAAGATCGGGCGGGTGGCGCCGGCCGGGGACGGTTCGTTCTTGCCGGCGATGAGGCCGAAAGGTCCGGTCAGTGCGGAGAGCGTCAGGCATTCTAATCCGACATCGAGCACGCGGGCGGCATAGCCGAAAGCGAAGGCTTCGCCGAAACGGGCGCTGTGCCGGGGATCGGTGTTGGCCATGGCGATGCGTCCGCCATCCGGATTGTCCATCGTGCGGCTGCCATAGGGGTTCTGGCGCATGGGTATGGTCGAAGGGCCGATGCGATAGGGCTTGTTGCCGTAGATGGCGCGCACGGAGCGGGTAATGAACGGCAATGCTTCAAGCGTCTGCATGACGCTGAGATCATCAGCCGCATGCACGATCGGATTGGTGCAATGCGTAATGAAATCGAGCGGACCGGCTGGAACCCGCTTGCGATTGAGCTCGGTGAAATAGCTCAGCATGCCGCCGCCGAGACGCATGCCGGGAAAGGCTGCATGTGCGGCGGCATAGACCTCTTCCAGCGGTGGGCATTCCGGCCATTCGCTGCCCGGTGGTGTCGATTGCCGGTCGACGGAAGGAGAAATGACGATCGCATCGGGATTGAAACCTGCCGCTTGCATCCGGCTCGCGATCTGCGTTGCTTCGGCAAGCGGTGTTTGTCGACAGGGTAATGCAATTTCCAGCGTCGAGCCGCCGGAATGAAGCGCGGCGACGGCAGCGAAGGATTTGAAGGCATCGGCACCATGGCCGGCGTCGGGATCGAAATGGAACAGCAGTTCCTGCGGGCCGATCTCGGCAAGCCCGTCGCGGGCCGCAAGCGTTGCCTTCGCTTCCTGCGGCGTGATGATAAGCCCGATCGGTGGCATGACACCGCTTCGGCTACCGCTCGAAAGTGTGATGGAGCCATTTTCTGCGGAACGCGATGTTGGAGCGATCGATGGGTGCCCCGTATCGCGGATACTGAGAACGATCCGCTGCCGAATGGGCTCACCCGCCGATATGCGATAAGGCCAGGGCAAGGCGAGGGGACGGACATAAGTCTTGTAGGACGCATCCGACCAGTTGCGCTGATCCTCCATTTCAAAGGTGTCGCCCTCCATGCGGCATTCTGCCGTCACGCTTGGGGTCACGCGGTGTGTGATCGCGCGCATGTCTTTGAAAGGCTGCCACGGCGCGATGAGATCGGGAAACTGCGTCTCCTCGCTGGGGCCATCGACATGCTCGATCGAAACCGGCATGCCCGCGACGCCGACGATCGGATGGAGAATGCAGAAGCCGCAGCGGTTCGTCTCGAAGCCGGTTCGAGAAAGGGCTTCGGCCTCCAAGATCAGAGGTTCACCCGCCTGAGCGGTGATCCGCACATCAATTGCAAGCTCCGTGTCGCCAGGTCCGGCACAGCGCGCGACATAGCTGACGGCGAAGGCGTCCGGACGCTGATCAATTTGTAGGTCGCTGATAGACGGGGCGTAAGTGCCCCAATCGCGGTCGCGGACAAGATAGGAAACCGCGCGCAGCACTTCAGCGCCGTCGTAGCTGATGGTACGCAGATTGCCGTCCTTGAAGTCGACAGCCAGCCTGCCGGCGGTCAGCCGCACCGGCGGCGTGTCCGTCTCGCGCGTTCCATAGAGCTGAAACGGGTCGATCCCGGTCGTCATCGCAGCATTGTCCGGATATCGACGGCGCGACCGCTGGCGGCACTCTCATAAGCCGCCTCGACAAGCGCGAAAGTCTTGAGATTATCGGCCCCGGACGTGGAGGTCTCGCTGCCATCCGCCAGACGGTCGGCCCAGTGCTGCTGGATCGCCAGCACGCTCTCCTGGATGTTGTGCCAGGGGCGCGAAGCCCAGGATAAAAGCCGCGGCGAAGCATCAGAGACGGTCATGCCGTCGGGGCCGTTGACTTCGAGGCGATAGCCTTGCGAAAGCCGGATCGTTCCCTTCGGGCCGTCGAGCTCGATCAGCGTTTCCGGGAAGGGTTCGATTGCGAGCCTGGTAGCATAGCTGACATCGACGATCGATGTCGCACCGCTTTCGTGGTCTAACAGGATGGTCGCGACATCCTCACCCCTAATCTTCGGATTGACCCGCTTCGTGCGGGCTGTGAGCGAAGTGACATCGCCGAGAATGAAGCGGGCGATATCGAGCGTATGGATGCCGAGATCCTCGATGATGAAACGCTCGCCTTCGGCGAGATAGGGTTGGCCGGAAAAGACATCGTAGCCTGAGCGGAAGGAAAAGCGGCCCCAGAAGGGCTCACCGATCGTGCCCGATAGCAGGACGTTCTTCACGGCCTGAATGGGTGTCTGCCAGCGGAAATTCTCATGCACCATGAGGGGAATACCGGCTCGGGAGCAGGCATCGACCATCGCCTTGGCATCATCAAGCGTCTTTGCGAAGGGTTTCTGGCAGATTGCCGGGATCTTGTGCGCGGCTGCCATTTCGACCAGGGTACGGTGGCTCTGCACCGTCGTCGCGATATCGACGAAATCGAAGCCTCCGTCGGCAAAGAGCGCGGCCGCATCCGTATAGCGCCGTTCGATGCCGAACTGCTCGCCGACGATCTTCAGTCGCTCCGGATCGCGATCGCAGATCGCAACGATATGGGCACCTTTGACGTCTCGCCATGCGTGCATCTGATTGACTGCGAAGAAGCCGCAACCGATCAACGCGCCCCCGAGCTCTGTCATTTCAGCCAGCCTGTGCCATTCGCATGAATGTCACTCAGTTTCATGGTTTCCTCCCAGTTATGAAACAGGCCCCGTTCCCAGCGAGGCAGAAAAGGGAGGACTGACGCCCTCCCCAGGATCTCCTCAGGTGATGCGCCGGATGCTTTCGGCGATCTCCTGCGGTTCGAAAACCTTCTTCCAGTCGTCGCGCATCAGGGCGGGGATGCCGAACTCGATTGCCTTGTTGCAGGCGTCGGAGAAGACGCCGTCGACTTCCTTGAAGATCACGGCACCGAGAACATTCATATGGCCGAGCAGGAAGTCGCGGGCAGCTTCTGCCGGAACGCCGCGGGAAACACATTCATC
>Ga0207695_10000647_pt1 | contig 69264 bp, 53 predicted proteins | sample KBSC54metaG_FD_184354 | JGI IMG/M metagenome (GOLD analysis project Ga0207695, IMG submission 184354) | Corn rhizosphere microbial communities from Kellogg Biological Station, Michigan, USA - KBS C5-4 metaG (SPAdes) (version 2) | ecosystem: Host-associated > Plants > Roots > Rhizosphere > Soil...
GCAAGGTATTTTAACAGGGTTCTCATAAATCAAATATTCCGCTTATTTTCGGGCTACAATTTCGGGAAAATTACCAAGATGCGATCATTACTACTACTGGACCCGGCGGCCAAGATATTCTCCCTGAGGGAAAGGCTTCTGTATTTTGGAATTGCGCTTTTCTTTGTCAGCATGTTCCTGCCGGATATGCCGGTTATCAATAATATCATTATCGGTGGTGTTATACTGGTGAGCTTCTTTTACAATCCATTTGCCGAAAAGGTTCGGCTGTTTGGGGAAAGAAAGGAGATCCTGCTGATGGTCCTGTTCTATATCTGGCACATTATCAGCACGTTTGTATCGGCCAACCGCCAGGAAGGCCTGGTCATGCTGACGCTGCGCCTGCCCTTGCTGGTTTTCCCCATTTCCATTGGTCTTCTTTACATCCGGGAAGAGCTGAAGGACAGGATACTGCTGGCATTTATCATTATTATTACGGCGACGTCCGTGGTCTGTCTGATCTATAGTATCGGTCAGTACAGGCAGCACGGGGATACCGGCTTGTTGTATAACGATAGCTTAACATCTCTGATCCACGTCCAGTCGATCTATTTTGCGCTTATCGTGAACCTGGCGCTTTTCAGCTATTTCTACCTGTTGAGAAAGGGCTCGTTCGCGATCGAGTATATCGGGCTGGCTTATCTGAGCATTGCTTTCCTGCTGGTCTTTCATTTTATGCTGGCCAGCCGGATCGCGATCATATCTCTTTACTCCCTTTTCCTGTACTTCGCCGTTCTGTACATTGTAAAAAGAAAGCAATACCTGGTTGGCGGGGTGATCATTCTTGGAGTGATCGTTGGTTCGGTGATGGTGTCGCAAATTTTTCCAAAGATCATGAGCAGGTTCAACGAGCTGCACTATACTGATTACAAGTTCGATAGTCATAGCATGGAGCACCACTATAACATGGTGCTGACGGCAGACCAGTGGAATGGGGCTAATTTACGTCTTGCCCTGTGGGCGTGCGGGGAAGAGGTGGCCAGGCGATACTGGCTGTTCGGCGCGCAGCTGGGGGACAAGCAGGATCAGCTGTACCGTGTCTACCGGGAAAAGAAGTTCGACTATGCTGTGCAGACCAAAAAGAATATGCACAATAATTACTTCGACGTATTCTGCACGTTCGGAGTGATTGGATTTGCTGTGTTCCTGCTTGGTTACGTAATCCTGCCTATACGAAGGGCCATCCAATTCAGGGATCTGCTGGGAGGGCTGATGGTCGCCTTCCTGGCCATTTCGATGTTTACTGAAACCTATATGGACAGGAGCATGGGATGCCTGCTGCTGGGCTTCTTCCTGAGCTGGCTGGCCGCGTGCCGGCCTTACAAAGGTAGACTATCAGAGGCCCGATAGGATTGGCCTTATCCGGCATTTAAGCGTTGTCTTGCATATACAGATCGATCGCTTTCTGGGCGTCTCCGAAGTATTCCAGGCTGCCATGTTTCATGAATGCAGCCCTCTTACAGTATTTCCGGATCACGTCCATGGTGTGACTTACGAGGATGACAGTCTTTCCCTCTATCCAGCTGGATTCAAATACCCTGATGGCTTTTTCCTGGAATTTGACGTCGCCGACGGCGAATATCTCGTCCAGGAACATGATATCGGCGCCCGCATTGACGGCGATCGAGAAGCCGAGACGGGCGACCATACCGGAGGAAAAAAACTTGATCTTGGTGTCAACGAACTCTTCCAGCTCGGCAAATTGAATGATCTTGTCGAAGATAGCATCGATCTCTTTTATCTTCAGTCCTAGAACCGAGGATGAGACGTAGACGTTCTCGCGGGCCGTCAGCTCATGGCTCATACCGATGCCAAGGTTCATCAAAAGTGTGCTGCCGTTGATGTTGAGGTAGCCTGTGTCCGATTGGTATACGCCTGCAAGGATTTTGGTCAGAGTAGATTTCCCGCAGCCATTGCGTCCGATCAGCCCGATACATTCCCCTTTTTCGATCTCAAAGCTCATCGTTTTTAGCGCTTCGACCCTTTTGGATCTGGGTGGGTTGAACAAGTTGAAGAGACGGTGTTTTACAGTATTGTGGCTATCTTCGGAGATATGAAAGGTCTTGCTGATATTTTTAGCCTGTATAGCGAATTTCTTTTCCATAGTTAAAGTTTTTCAGAAGCCTTGGAACCCAGCTTGTTCAAAAAGAGCAAGCCTACAAGCAGGATAAACACCGCATATGCGAAGTCGAAAACAAGCAGGGTATAGTCGGGTGGCAGGCCTTCCATCATCACCTTTCTGGCATTGATGACGATGCCGGATATCGGGCTACCATACTCGAACATTGGAAGGGCGGATTTGAAGAGTGTGTATTTGTAGAATATAGGAGACAGAAAGAACAGGAATGAAACGAATACGTTCCATATCTGGGTGATGTCCTTGGCGATGATGAAAACATTGGAAAGTATGAGGGATACGCCCAGGGACAGGATGAACATTGTTATAAATATCGGAATGATCCACAGGTTCATAATGGAAGGACCGATGGACGGGGATTCGAAGAAAGTATAGAAGACAAGGAACATGATGAAGTTGAAAAAAAATCCGATGCTGTTGGCCATGAGCGTGGATATATAGATCTCCAGCTTATTCATATTGCTATACTCGTACAGGTACTTTTTTACGGCAAGGATCTGGACGGTGCCGCTGGTGGATTCGACAAAGAAGTTCCATAGGATCAGGCCGATGAACAGGAACGAAGCGTATGCGGGGATATCGGATTTTAGTATCTTTTTGAAGACGATATAGTAAATAACTATGTCCATTATCGGTTTGATCAGCGCCCACAACAGCCCCAGCTTGTTCTCGTAGTAGCGAAGCTTGAACTCAATTTTTGCCAGCAGCCAAAGTCTTTCCAGTTTGTTGCTGTTAAAAACCCAATCCCTGAATAGTCTGGTCATATTTATTTCTTAGTGAGAATTTGGTTTAGTTTTATAAGATATGTCCTTAGGTATTTATTCTGTTTTAACTGCTGCAAAATTTTGAGACCGACGATTTTTGCGAGGGGATTTGAACGCAATTCGTAGTCGAGGGTCGGATTGTCATAGGCGTAGCCTGGTCCATTGTCATTCAATAAGCCATTGATTTCGGACGCGAAAATACTATAATAGTTCTTATGTTTATGTGAAATTAGCTCATAAAGGTATTCAATTTTCGCCCTGGTAAACTGCCGGGCCATAGAGTCTTTGCGGACCCGGTAGTTAAACAATGGTTCTGGAATTACGACCCCGTTGTAGCCATGACTGACCATGCTGATGAGGCTGTCGTAGTCCTCCATGCCAAACAGCATTGCCCGGTCGTTAAGGCCTTTTTCGAGGAAGGCCCATCGTTTGTAAACGAGGCTGCTGGTGTTTGCCATATTGTGGATCAGCAGGAAGGGCGGTTCCGGCGTGAACCCTGGCCATATCCCCTTGCCATCCCCGAAATAACGGGTCCAGGTCCCTACAAAATGGACGTTCTCGTATTGTCGCAGCAATTTTATGGCCCAGGGATAGTAACCGGGTTGCACTGTATCATCCGGGTCCAGGAATGCCAGGAACTCGCCTTTCGCGGCTGATGCTCCCTGGTTTCTGGCAGCCGGCAATCCGCCGTTGGGCCCGTGTATTATCCGGACCTTTTCCTGGGAACCTAAAGCTTCCAGGGCCTGGATGCTGGCTGGGTCTGTGCTCCCATCATTGAAAATGATGATTTCGATATCAGGGAAATCGGACCTCAGGATGGAATCGACCGTGTCCTTTACATATTTGCCCATATTGTAATATGGGATCACTACTGACAGCATTCCCGGTATCCCGCTGATGCTGCTTTTAGTGGAAGGAGGCGTCATCTCCCGCAGGAATGGAAAATTCCTGGTAACAGGTGAACGGTTGGATACCAGATCGTTGAAAACGCGCATTTTTTCGCCGGCTATCAGGGCTGGGTCACAGACATTCCCGACCGTGGATGCGGCCTCTCTGCCAATCTTTTCCATGGCGGTTTCGTCCAGATCGAGGATCGTCTGCAGCTCTCCTGCAAATGAGGCAGGATCGTCCAGGTCGAACAGAAAGCCATTCTTACCTGGCTGGATCATTTCGATATGCCCGCCAGTCGTGGATGCCAGCACAATCTTGCCCATAGCCATGCATTCCATGACCGCATAAGGGAAATTGTCTACCCGCGAAGGAAAAATAATGGCATGGGCGGAAGATATCCGCTCTTTTAGCTGACCAGGGTGGATCTGACCTTCAATGACAAGCAGTCCTGCGTCAATATAGTCCTTATACTCTTTTTTAATAATCTCGTCCATCAGCATTCCGCTGGGGTGGTAACGATGATCCAGTCCGCCGATCAGTCGCAGGGTCAGGGTCTTGTCCTGTTGCCAGGCGATCCTGAAGTATTTTAACAGCTCAAATATCCCTTTTAAGGGAGAGGCTTTGCCGTAGAATACGAACTCTCTTCTTTTAACGGGATGAGGACTGAGAGGAGATACCGGGAAGTGGTAAGGGTTTCGGATGATCGTGCAAGATTTTTTGAATTCCGGGAACCTGTGATCGATCTGGTTGAGGATATAACGGCTGGGCGAGATTACGAGATCGGCAGCCTGCAGGCAGAATTTCTCCATTTCATGTATCCAGAAGTACGGGAGCCGGAAGGACGGTTCATGATTATACGGTCTGCATACAAAGGCTGGGGCGTGGATCGTAATTACTATGGTCAGGTTCTTGAACGATTCGTATAACAGCTGTTTTTTTAACAGGGTAAAATAGGCGATGCCATTATATTCCTGTGATTCGATAATGTCCGGCGTTCCTTCTTTCTGTACGAATCTTTCGATGATGCTTGCGAAGGCGTAGCTGACAAGTGTTTCATACCCCAGGAATTCTTTTTCGGGATGATCGTATGGAGAGAAGCGGACGAGTCTGACGCCGTTGTCTTCACTTATGGAGGTCCCCGTAATGTTCTTATCGCATAGGAAAACGGTCATCTTTGCTTCGGCTTCTTTCAAAGCCCTGACTGTATTTTGGCAGTAAGTGCTTATTCCACCTCCGTAGAAAGGGGGATACTCGGTTGTAAGTAGCCAGATTGTCATCGATTGTACTTTGCGAGGCGTTTGAATTTGTGATAAACCTTTTTTGCTACTTTGTAATAACGTGCATCTTTGGGCAACTGTGCGAAGGGTCTGCCGGTTTTGCTGGCGAGGATCTGGTTCTCCGTGGTCAACATGAGCATCCTGTTGATTGCGATCATATATTCATCGGAAATTTCGGACCTTTCGGGTTTGTGTCCGGCGATAATATGCCGGAGGGCGTGATCCATTTTATCGATCATGTGCCTGATATCGAATTCAATCTCAACCTTCGTCCGTCCTGCCTGTCCAGCTTGATGGGCGCGTTCAGCCGATCTGACGTATTCATATAGCGCTTCGGCGTAATCGGCGGACTCCCTGGCGGGATTGGATCTTTTGATCAGTGTGCCGCAATCTTTTGTCACCAGCTCTCTTTGACCGCCTACGTCTGCACCGACGATCGCCAGACCCTTGCTCATGGCTTCGAAAATAGACAGTGCAATGCCTTCATATTGCGATGGCAGGAAGAAGACGTCGGCTGCGTCCATATAATTCATTACCTCTTCATTGGGAACGGCTCCCAGGTAATGGATCCGTCTTGATGCAGCTGACCGGTTGATATTTCGTATCAAAGCGTTTTTTTCGGGACCGTCCCCAAGGATGATACAGGCGAAGTCCCTGTTTTTTTCATAGAGTCCACCCAGGGCCTGCACCAGGACATCCGGTTGCTTTTGATGGGTGAGCCGGCCTACGAATAAAATGACGACGGTGTCGTCGGTGAGCTTCAGCTTTTTTCTCAACGAAGCGCGGATATCGCTGTTCCTCTTTACGAGACTGGTATCGATGTTAGTGTACACTGTTGTTATCCTGTTGCCATCCTTTCCCCTGCTGGTGCACCAGTTCTTAAGATGATCGGAGGATACGAAAGTCCTGGACAGGACCTTGTCATAGACCGCAGAGAACATCGGGTAGCCGCCGTTGTACCACATTTCTTCCTCGCAGTGCAGGTAGTCTACCAGCGGCACTGCGGGGAAACGCTGTTTCAGGTAGGGTGACAGATAGTATCCGTACATGGAATTAGTCAGGAGAACGAGCCGGATATCCCTGGAAAGAATGAGATATTCAACGGTCTTGTAGAGGTCATTTTCATTACTGTATTCCGGCAGCAGAAAAATGTCTTTGGTGACCTTCTCGAACTGATCGAGCCATTTGTTCTCAGCTGAGATCGTGCAGGCGATAGTGAGGGACCACTCTTTGGAATGCAATCCATTCAGCAGGTCCAGGTTGAATTTATCGGCTCCTCCTATCTCCAGCCATGGAATGATGAATAAGATATTATTTTTTTTCTCCCCGGTGGGGGAATTGGCGACCCTGACCTTTTGCCCGGACAAAGGACCAAATGAATAGTTAGAGAATGTGCGACTGGGAAAATTGCCGGACTGGAGGGTGGGCTCATATTTCTTTCTTAGCCGGAGCCCCATTTTTTCGTATTTCTGTTTGCTGGAAAGAGTGTTCCATTTGTCTGAGCTATCGGAACGCCTATACATAAAAAGGAATTCAGGGATGGTATATCCCCAGTATCCGAGGCTGGCCGCATGTAGCCAGAAATCCCAGTCTTCGCAGCCTTCGGTGAGGCTTTCATCGAAGAGTAATTCAGGGAATACCTTTTTCCTGGCCATAAAGCAGCTGGTATTTCGGTTCTCTGTCATGAAGACTTCCCCGTCGGAAAATCCACCGGTCCAGGAGTACTGCTGCGCGCCGAAACCGCGTACAAAGGAATTTACAAATTCAAAGGCAGGGTTTAGCTCGAGGGTTATAAAGAACTTTTCCAGCGTAGTAGGATGGATAAGGTCATCGGCATCGATAAAGAAAAGGTAATCTGTATTGGCATTCCTTATTCCCGTATTCCGGGCGGCCGGCAGGCCCTTGTTGACAGTATGTGAAACAACCCTGATCCTCTCATCCTGTTTGACGAGATATTCGAATAGTTCGAGGGAAGAGGCTAAGGTGGATCCGTCGTCTACGATGAGCCATTCAAAATGTTCATATGTTTGCGCCTGCAAAGAATGAAAAGTTTCGAGGATGACCTCGGAAATATTATAGGCGGGTGTGATGACCGTTATGAGTACTTTATCATTTACTTCCATTTCGTAGACTTGACCTCATTATTTAAAAAGTGATCTCAGCGTCCTCTGCCCCGTCATTACCTTGATCAGATGTCCGATCCTTTTATACCACAAAGGTAAGACTTCGTATTCTTTGGCATACCACTCCTTTAGTTTCTGGTGCTCTGATCTGTACCAGGACGCATCTTCGGTGGAAAGGGGAGATGATGCGGGCAGGCTTCCTTTATTCGACGTCTGATTCCTCAGATAGACAATCTCATTCCAAAGTACGTTGCTTATACGCTCTTCATTCATGAATTGGTTGAGAAGAAATAAATAGTGACGGGCATTTATACTTCCGGCCGCCGGGTCGATCGGGCGGGCTTTGACCGTCTGCAAGCGGTGATCCATCTTGTCGAACATGCATCGGATATCGAATTCGGATTCGATCCTTGAACGAGCCGTCTGGCCCATTATTGCTCTTTTTTCTGGTTTGGCGATCAGGTCGCTCAGGATTTCCGCGTATTCATCGGATTCCTGACCTGGGGTGCTCCTGTTGATCAGGAAACCACATTCTTTGTTCACCAGTTCTGCATGACCGCCGACTCTGGCTCCTACAAGGACAAGGCCCTTTGCCATGGCTTCAAAGAAAGAAAGAGCGATCCCTTCATAAGCGGAAGTGAGTAAAAAAATGTCCGCCGCATCCATATATTGGAGATTGGTTTTGTGGTCAAGGAACCCCAGGCAAATGACATTCCCGTCGAGTCCGCTCTTTCTGATCGCCTCTTTAAAGGGCTCCAGCAGGGGGCCGTCTCCTGCGACGACACAGACAAACCGGTTGACCTTTCCGAACAGCTTTTTCAGGGTCTCGGCAAGGACGAAAGGTTGTTTTTGCTCCACCATCCGTGCGGAAAAAAGGATAACGGGCATGTCGTCTGGTATCTTGTGGTGGGCACGTATCTTTTGCCTGCTGTCGGAGTCCCTTCGGATGAGCGAACTGTCAATATTTGTATAACAGATCTCGATTGGCCCGCCTTTATTGTCTTTTGGTCTTAGGTTGAGCAAATAATTCTTCAGGTATTGCGAAGAAACGATCGTTTCATCTATAACATCTGCAAAGCTGCTGTTTATCCTGGGGTATCCTCCGTTGAGCCAGTCGGGATCTTCACAGTGAATATAATCCACTATGGGGATCTGCGGAAACCGTAATTTGATATACGGGCTGAGATAATACCCGAACAGGGAGTTGGCTATAAATACGAGCTGAATATCCCTTGCGATCATCAGGTGACTTACCACTTTATGATAGTCGCTTTGCACCGTGTAATTATTCAAAAGGAAGATGTCGGCGGTGAATGGGAGAAAGCTCTCCAGCCAGGGATGTTCGCTTTTTAATGTGCAGGCAATGGTTATTTTGTAGCCTTTTTCTTTAAGCCCTGAAATAACATCGAGGTTGAATTTATCGGCTCCCCCGATCTCCAGCCATGGGACAATATATAGCACATTTTGGACGGTCTCTTTCCGGGGGAGGCCATTATGATTGTTTTCCAGGGAAATATCATCCGGCGTATGGTATCCGTATGCCCTGAAATTTTTGACGGGAAAACCTTTCTGTGCGAGCGTAGTTCCATATTTTTCGTTCAGATAAGTTTTCATCTTTTCAATGGTCTGGTTCGATCGAAGTACATCCCATTCACGGTTCTCACGTCTCCTGTAATAGAACAGGAATTCCGGGATGGTATAGCCCCATAGTCCATGGCTGGCCGCATTCAGCCAGAAATCCCAGTCTTCGCAGCCATGTCGCAGCGCTTCGTCAAAGCTGATCTCGTCGAATATCTTTCTCCTCGTTATAAAACAGCTCGTGTTCCTGTTCTCGGATAGAAAAAGGTGGGACTCGTGGAACCCCCCTTTCCACCGGTAGTCCTGCGCTCCGAATCCGACGACATAGCTGTTTACAAAATCCATTTCCGGATTTTGAACCAGGGTCAGATAGTATTTTTCGAGCGCTGTGGGGTGAAGCAGGTCGTCGTCGTCGATAAAAAAAACGTATTCTGACGTTGCAGCGGCGATGCCGGTATTCCTTGCGGCCGGCAGTCCTTTGTTTTGGAAATGTTTGACGATCCGGACGTCGCGGAATTTCGTCCGGGCCTGATCGAAGATCTCGTCCGAGCCTGGTTTGCTGCTGCCGTCATCGACCAGGATGATCTCGAAGGAGGTCAGCGTCTGCTGGTAAAGGTTTTCGAGTGTTTGGAAAAGATAGTCGTTTGGGTTGAAACAGGGGATGACGACCGAAATTTTTTTATCTACCTCATGTATCACGTCATTTTCTCTCGGCATAGGTGTGGAGTTAAGGAGTTATCTTATAGGTCTTTTTTGAATATTTTGCTTTTTATGAGATTGAACAAACTTGTTTCTTTGAATTTGGTTCTATAGGTTAGCTCTTGTTCTTTTTGTAGCCTGATCTGGTTGGAGAGATCGGCGATCTGCCGGAGATGATCATCCTTTTCATTCAGTCGGAGAAGTATCCTGTTGATCTGTTCTGATAATAAAGAGGAGTCTTCCGACATCTTGTCAAGTATTGCGGCGTTTCGGGTATCTGAATTTCGGATCTGATCTGATAGCGAGGACACCAGCTCAGCGACGATCTGTTTGATCAGCGGTATCTCAGCGGTATGGCGGGCCAGGTCGTCAAATCTGGCCTGCAGGTCCTTTAGGCTTTTATCTACCTGGGCGAATTCCTGCTGAATTTTTTCGGGATCGACATGCGCCATGCCGGCGGGCGCGTTCTTTAGCTGGTTATAGCTGTTCTCATAAAATTCTTTCCAGTGAAAGATCTCGGCGGATTTCTGATCAAGGTCGGTTACTTTCTTTTCCAGGTCTGAAATATATTTTTCCTGGTTACCCGTCTTGAAATTCAGATAATCGACGATTTCCACCAATTTCTCCCGGGTGACCCATGAGCGGCCCCACATATGGACGGCGTAGGTATTCTCCGTCACCTGGCTGGTATAATCGTTCAATGTATAAGCATTGTGGACGTGGACGGGATAGAAATATTCTGTGGGATAGAGGACGATCCCGTCTTCCAGTGTCTGGTAGCCGTAGTTGCGAAGCCCCCACATTTTGGACAAGGTATTCGTGGTGAGGCCTGGTCCGGACAGATCTGAAGACTCGTCGCCCGGGTAATTGGTGACAAGCTCATTCATACACACTCTTACGAATGGATGATTGGGAATGGCTCCCATGACAGCATTGTTGACCATCAGCTTCCCGGTTGTATCATTGCCTTCTTCGAAACCTGCAAACAGGGCGTTTTCCAGCAAAGGCTGAAGAGGTTTGAGCAATTTGACATCTGTATCCAGGTAGATGCCACCGTGGGTAAGCAGACTGTACAGACGGATGAAATTGCTGCAATTGGACCATTGTTTTTTCGCAATGGCATTTTTCAGGTAGGGATTGTCTACCGGAGAGTTATCTTCGTCCCAGCGCTGGATCGTCCAGCCGGGATGAAAATTTTCCCATTCCTTGATATAATGTTGGTATTCCTCGGGTATTTCAGCCTTGCCAAACCAGCAGTAATGAATCGTCGTAGGTATCAAGAACTCAGATTTGAATAATGGATAAAGAATATACAAATTTATATCCTTTACGCTGAATAAACCTAAATCTTAGCCGGGGCATATTGTATTGATAAAAAAGCTAATATAACTAACCCCTATTGGCTAAGTTTCCGCTCGCTCCCGTTGAAAAGTGATATAAAGCTTCTCTGCCCCTTCAGTACTTTCAAAATATGGCCAAATCTCTTGTACCACAGGGGTAGTACTTCATACTCTTTGTGGTACCATTTGAACAGCAAATGGTAGTCCCGTTGGTAGGTGTCCTTAATAAGACTTATGGTGGACTCGGCGTTGTTGAGCATTTCCTGGAGCATATTGTTCTTTCGGCTCAGCTCGGAGAGGGAATCTTTTGCGGCCATGTATTCTCGAAAGCTGACCTCCCAGAGCGGGTTGTTGCCGATCGCCGCGGTGCAAAGGTCTGAGAAAGCCTGTTCCAGCTGGCCGGGTGTATGGGTAGGACTTTTCCTGAAGAAGATATAGCTCCCGAGATAGGATGGGTTGCTGAGGAAATGATCGCGCACGCAGGCTTCGCTGAGGTCGACATGATCCAGCACGAGAGGCGAAGCTTTTTTTCTTTTTGTCTGCTCCTGAAAGTTGAGCTCGGGTGACAGCTGCCATTTTTTTATCTCCGGCCACCCTTGTGAGTGAAGGTGAGGGATCAGCCATTCGGGCCTGAGCTTGTTGTCTGCCTGGCTGGCTCTGACCGATGTCCTATAGAAGGCGATCATGGGTATATTGTCGATCCGGAAATAATTTTTGCTGAACAGGCACAGCTCGACCAGCTCTGCTGTTTCCGTCTGGCAGTCCGTATTATCTTCGCAGGCGTTGGGGGCCAGCAGTACCAGGAACGGCTGGTTGCCTTTTATCAGGTTCTCGATATTCTTTCTGCTGACTGCGTCACAGGCCTCTTTTATCTCGAGTGCAATTATATGTCCCGGCCGGTCCGGCAGGGAATCCAGCCCGGTCTGCTTTGCATCGACGATCCAAATCGGAAAAAAGGGCTTGAACTCATTCATGATCAACGTGGTTTGCAGGTACGCATTTTACAATACAAATTATATACCAGTGATCTTATATCCCTGGTCTTCGGCGATAAAACAGAGCAGGCGCTCCCAGCTATGGGTATAAGTCCCGCTCTCCAGGTCCAATACATTTCCTTTTTCCAGGCTCTCCCTTGCCTCCAGCGGCGAATGCGTGGAAAAGAACTTCTCCAGGAAAATGCTGCGGCCGATGAAGACGGTACCGGCAACGAAATCGTAAGGTTCCCCGTTGAGCTGGTAGTTGGTGAGCATTTTCCACAGCAGGTCATTGTTGGTCGTATCGAATTTATTCTCGGCGGCGATAAATTCGTTCCGGATAAAGTTCCTGGACGCCAGAATGCCGGTTTTTCTGTCCTTTTGGAGCCGTTCGAGCGCCTTGTTAAAGTTATTGATCTCGAAGATGCTGAAGAGGTTCTCGAACCAGTATTCCGAGTTGATGGTCTGTGGGCTGATCTTGTCGTGAAGGAAGGCGAAGTATTCCGTCTTTTGGCAAAAATGAAGATAATAGGAGAGCGCCGCCATTTTCCCGCCGATGTCCTTTCCTTTGTTCGTCACTTTGAGGATGGTGATCCGGTCATCGGTGTTGCCGATCTCTTCGATGACCTCGTCATAACAGACCGTAATGACCACCTGGGTGGCCTCCTGCAGGACGGGCGCGCACTTGTTCCTGATCAGCTGCCAGCTTCCAGGATAATAGAGATGGATAAAGAACGTGATGTCTTGCATGTGCCGTTAGTTTTTTCGTATTATTCCAATGCATTCGCCACTGCCGTTCTTCTGTACTTTTTCGAGTTTTGCGCCCTTGTCTTCGCAGAAGTGGCGGAGGAAGGATTCGTAGCTGGTTGGAGAGAAGGTGTGATAGTGTATATCGTAGACCCGGTTGAGCCTGGTCACATGAGCATTGATCAGGTCTTCATAGGAAGACGCTTTTTGGACTTCTGCGTCGAGGCCGGTGGTCAGCTGTTCGTAGAGCTCGTCCTCCCGTTGGGCCGTGATCGTGACCTTGTTCATCTTTGCGATATTCCTGCCGCTTACCGAAATGAATTCCCGGATATGCTTCTTAACCGTTGTCATCACGGCTTCCTTGTCCATCAGCCTGAAGACGTCGTGGTCTTCACGAAAATGGTCCAGCGTTGTCAGCGGCCTTCCTTTGTCATAGCACCGGTCGGCAATGGGTATGGTCACGTACAGGACGCCGGATGGTCTCAGCTTGTCCAGCCACACGCCCATTGTCCCCAGCGGGTCGGGGGAATGCTCCAGCGCATGATTGGCTATGACGAAGTCCTGTGAATCATCCGGCAACGATCGCAGCAGAAAACCGTCGTCGATGATATCCGTTGGAACGATCTCTTCCCCGGCAGAGGTCAGCTCGGGATATCTGGCCATATTCTCTTCTCTGCTTTTGTAGTCTACATACCGGACGCTGGCTCTGACCGGATCCACCCTCAATGGTTTGTGAAGGGCGCCGATCTCGATGCCTTCTCCTTCGAGGAAATGCCGGGCGAGGGTCTCGCGGTGGCAGATATGGTCTTCGCCGGTGAACTCGTCCGATGTGATGAATTGGGGGGTGTTGCTGCCGGCAATCCGGACCATGGTGCTGCCGGTATCGCCAGTCATTGTGCCGAAGATGCGCAGGACGTCGTCCTCATAGTGTTGCTGGGTCATGGACTCCTCGTATGTTCTACGGGCCTGCTCCCCTATTCCCGCGAGCTTGTCCCTGTTGTCCAGCACCCATGTTATCTTTTCGGCAAGCGCCCGGGCGTCGCTGTCTGCGAAGAGCAGTCCGTTCTCTTTTTCCCTTATCAGCTCTTCAAAGCCGGTGGCCGATGAGACGATACAGGGCCGGGACAGACAAAAGGCTTCGATCAGGGTCACAGGGAACGGGTCGTCCCTGGACGGGCAGACGATGACGTCCGATTGCGCCATCAGGCTAAGGCACTCTTCCCTGTTCTTCTCGCCAAGGAATTGTACGTGGCCGGAGCTCCCCACCCTTTTTATCAGCCGGTCGCTGAACTCTGCGTTGAGGACCCGGCCTATCAGCCTGATCTCCAATTGAGGTTGGAGTGCGGCGGGAACGTGGGCCAGCGCGTCGATCAGAAGGTCCTGTCCCTTGCGCGGTTCGAGCGAGCCGACAACGCTGAAGATTATTTTTTTTGTGGAGCAATTGGCGGCATCGCCGGAAGGGATATCCAGGTGGTGGAGCTGTTGTTCGGGCCGGATATATTGGTCGGGTGGCCGGATGTCCCTGTGTCCCAGCTGGATCCTCTGCGGGTGGGGATTGTATTTCCTGATATGTCGGAGAGCGTATTCGCTGACGCCTATGACGTTGCGGGCCAGCTGCAAGGTAGTCGAGCAGTCCGGGTCCTTGACAAAATCCTTTAATGGGGCTGCCTCATGGAGCCACCAGATGGTCGGGACGGTATCCTGCAGCTGCCGGACCACGGGCCAGGTGACGACCGTGTTGGCTATTACCTGGTCAAAGTTGCGGGCCAGGCGTAAGAAGTTCGCGTGCTCTTTCAGCACGAGGCTGTCGATCATTACGGGGATGCCGGCGTCGAGGAACTGCTCCCGCAACGGGCCGTCCTGGTCGCAGACCAGGCAGACGAAGTAGCCGTTGGCGGTGAGGATCCTGCATGCCTCGAGCAGCATGATCGGGGCGCCGCTGTTGGTAAGGTCGTGACTCACGGCGAGGATATCTCCTTTATTGCCTCCGGCTGGTCGGCCACCGGGGGCATACATGCGGAACGGCTCGGGCGAATCGTTGTAGAGATAGCCGCGCATTGGATGGGTAAAGAACGGGTCTTCGGCGAGATACTGCGTCCATCTGCGCAAAAGAAAAATATCGGCTTTGTCCTTTACAGTCTTGCTCTGTCGTTTTTCATGGCCGGCGAGGGACAGATGACCGATATGTCGAAGTGTGGCGTATGGCGTGTAGACACAGCGCAGACCCAGCTGCCGGATCTTAAAGGAAAGGTCGGCATCCGAATGCGCGCTGGGAGTATTGACGGCGTCAAAGCCGCCTGCTGCCTGAAAGACGTTCTTCCTGATGGCGAGGCAGGCGCCAGATAAAAGAGAGACGTTGCGGACCAGCTGCGGGAAATGGAAGTAAGAGAACGAGTCTTTTTGGAGGCAATGAAAGGTGGTCCCGACCAGGTTCCTCACCCCGGTGGCCATGCCGGCGTACTGCAGGGTATCATCTTCGTATACCAGCCTGGGTGAAATGCCTCCCACGCCTGGTATAAAAAGGTATTCGATCGTATTTTCGATCCAGTCATTTTGCAAGGGCCGGACGTCGTCATTGAAGAATATCAGTATCTCTCCGGTGGCTGCGGCCGCTCCGGCATTGCACTTGTCGGAGAAATTGTATGGCTTGTCGTATGGTACGAACAGGACGGCCTGTCCGTGCGGGTGGCCTTTGGTGGCGGCGATAAGCCCGGAATTGGTCACCACGACCAGCTCGTAGTCGGGATAGCCGGTCCGGGAGCGGATGCTGGTGATGGTCTCTTTCAGATTGGCGGCCGAGTCGGTTGGGATGATAATTGAGACCCGGGGTTTGTTACCGGTAGTGATCTTCACCCGGTTAGCCAGGGGCAGCTCTTCGACGACAGCCGGGATATTCCTCCTGGTGAGCGCGTCCTTCAGCGCCGCGATGTTGCTGGCGCGCGCGTAGGGTTTGTCTCCCTGTGCGGCGGAGCCCTTCGTCCTTCGCCAATGATACAGGATCTTTGGAATGTGCCGGATACGATCAGTCCTTTCCGTCGCGCGGAGCATGAGGTCATAGTCCTGTGAGAAGTCGTAGGCCTTCCGGAACAGTCCCACCTGCCGCAGCAGGAAATCTTTTCTATATACCGTGAGATGACCGGGATACATCATATTGAAAAGCAGCTCGGGGCTCCAGTCCGGCTTGAAGAAATGGTCGATGAGCAGGCCATCCTCGTCAATCTTGCATTCGTCGGAATAGATGATATCGACCGGCCCATTCTTATTGATGTCCCGGGCGATCTCGAAAAAGGCATTTGCCGTCAGCTCGTCGTCGTGGTCGACGAGCGCGAGGTATTCCCCTGTAGCCATTTCGATAGCTGCGTTAGAAGCTTCGGAGATGCCTCCGTTCTTCTGTATGAACAGCACCCTGATCCGTGGGTCCTGTTTGTAGGAGTGCAGGAGGTCGAGTGTTTCGCGGGCCTGCGAGCAGTCGTCGGCGATACAGAGCTCCCAATCGGGGTAGAGCTGTCCTTTAATGCTTTCGACGACGGCGTGCAACAGCAGCGGTGGGGTGTTATATGTTGGGAGTATGACGGATATCTTTGGCCTGTGGCGGAACGCGGCTATTTCTTCCCGGACCTTCTTCGGATCGGGTCTTTCCGGAGCGAGCATCTCCTGCCGGAAGCTGAGGGCAGGGAGAACAGGCTTTTTCCAGTGCATGTCCAGCAGCGTTCTTCTGGGATGCAGCAGGGCACCGATGCCTTTTTTTCTCACCTGCCCGGCGTACATCGAGAGGAATTGCCGCCAGCCTTTGTCCCGAATGGTGGTCAGCGCGTGGCTCAGGGCGATCTTCTTTTTGATGCTCTCGCGGCGGAGGAAGATTTCGATCATATTCAGGTATCTTCTCCGGATGGCCCGGTGGGTCTTTTCTTTTATCACGCCTGCGAATGATCTGTCTTCCCAGGTCTGCCGGTACCAAATGAGCTCGTGCTCGAGCTTTTCCCTTACCGTGCTGTCATCGCCCGCCATTCTGCGGGTCCTTTCCAGCTGCTCCTGCAGCTGGCTGATCAGGGATCGCTGGTTTTCAGCGAGGGCCCTGGAATTTTCCAGCTCTGCCTGTGTTTGTGCGAGGGCTTGCTGCAGCAGGCGGATCTCTTCCTGGTGCAGGCGGCGCATTTCTTCCAGCTGCTGTCCAGAGCGCTGGTCGTGTTGTTCGAGCAGGGCGGGCAAATCCGTCAGCGGCGTACGTATGTTCAGGCGGCCGTGTCCGAAGGGTTTACCCTTCCAAAGAGTAACGGGTGAGAAGTAATGTTCTTCGAGGCGGAAGCACTCTTCCAGCTGTTCGGAGGCGAAGGGCAGGACTTGGTTGACGATGACGGCGGCCAGGTCGATCAGCTGGTGGGGAATGGCTTCTGCCGGCGCGGCTGCGGGTGATGCTGCGGGAGACGCTGCGGGTGATGCGGGTGATGCTGCGGGTGATGCGGGTGGCGCGAAGACGAACTGTCTCGCAAGGCTGTACACGAGCCCCCTGAAGAGAACGAAGTACAGCGGGACTTTCTCGTCGGAGATCCATTCCTGATCGAACAGCACGGGTGCATGACCGGTGGGGCTGATCATGATATTGAAGGGACTCAGGTCCAGATAGCGGCCTTCGAGGAGGCCGTCGCCTGTTGTGTCATAGCTCTTCAATATCCTGTAGTATTCTGAAGCCCACCCAGTCAGGTCTTCGAGGGGCCAGCCTTTGCGGCTGGTTATATCCTGCAGCTGTTCGGTGAGCAGGGTCCCTTTGTAGTATGGTTCGTTGTGTAGTTGCTGGCGGAGGGGGGCGGTGGCGGGTTCCACTGCGTCCCCATACAGGCGGGATTTGATGACCTCGATATCTCCGCGGTCATTGAACACAAAGGTATTCTGTTTGCAATAATATTTTTCCCGGGCGCTGTTGTAGCTGTATGCCAGTGGCGCACCCCTTCTTTCCCGGGCGGACCCGGTGAGGCAGGAAACCACAAGAAAGGAGTTGGACAAGGGGCGCAGGAGCCCGCCTTTTTGCAGCATCCGGGCTGCCGGTCCGCCGGCAAACGTACTATCGTAGGGCTGATCCTGTATATAATGGATCTTGTCGCTTATCAGGTTGAGCACGTCGAATGCGGCTGTTTCGAAAGCCTCATCGGTAAGGATCACTTCGGGCAATTTGTAGTCCGGGAAGGGATATAGAAATTCACGCGCCTGTTCGTGTTCGGGGAAGCCCGCTGCGGTCAAAAGGTCCTGCAGCTCTTTTTGGGTAAAGGTGGCCCACTGACTATATCGGTCTTCGATACCCGAAAAAGGAAGCCCGGGGTGATCATTGGAGGGAAGCCCCGGATGATCTTTGGAAGGAAGCCCCGGATGATCATTGGAGGGAAGCCCCGGATGATCATTGGAGGGAAGCCCGGGGTGGTCGTTGGGCGCTCCGCCAAGGTATTTCAGTCCTGCCTTATTTTCGATGGCGGTGATCAGACAGCCGTCGGGTAAAAGAAAATTCTTTGCACAGGCCAGTGCGGAAGTTCCGGGCGCGCCTATTAACAGGACGACGTCGAAGCGGTCTTCGCAGGACAGGTCCTGGATCGTGTCACAGACCACTTTGACGGCGGGCAGTCCCTGGCATCGTGCGGCGGTGATGTGCGCTTTTCTTTCGCTGGGTTCAAGTGCGAGGACGGTGCATCCCTGCTCTCCCAGCCAGCGCGTTATTGCTCCGCATCCGCTGTTGATCTCCAGTACTTTTTTCCCTTTCAGCAGTGGTGTCAGCGGTCGCAGCAGGTCTGCTCTTTTTGGACTGAAATGATAGAGGCTGTTCCAATCCTTTATATAGGAGAACAATTCTCTGCTGCCCGTCGAAAGATCTGATACCTTATTCAGGGACTGGAGAAGATAGTCTTCGGCATCGGCGTTATCAGAGTAACCAAATGGATATTGGCGTGAAGGATCGATATAGATCCCCCCGCTGAGCACATAGTTTGTCATGCATGAGTCGATAGTTAATCGATGTATGCAATTACTGTACCGACGGGGATGGGAATAACCCATTCCACAGTATTCGGGAGGACTGGTGCGCGTTAAAAGATGTTAACAGAACTGTTAACGATTGAACAGTTTTTGGCGGATCGTGCCCAGCAGGCTTCTTTTTTCATATGTTCTCTTGTACCATTCGATATCTTTCTGGTAGTTGCTGATATCGCTGAGGAGCTTATTGATGAGCTGGCGGGTACCTTCGTTGGTCTGCCGGCATTCGAGCAGCTGTCCTTCAAGACGTTTGAGGAGGGCGTCTTTTTCTTCAATGCGGGCCTTGAGCTGGCCGATCTGTTCTTCCTGGCCTTCTATCAGCCGTTGTTTGAAAGCAATCTCGTTCTCCATGTACGCGCTGATCTTTTCCAGGCGTTCGTGGACGATGTGCAGTTCGACATCCTTTTCTTCTTCCTTGTTGGGGATCACTTTCAACCTTTCCGGCAAATTTATCATGTTTTTTCAGATTACGGCTGGGTTGACGTCAAATTGCTTGGTCTGTAACATGACGTTAACCGGTCTCTAACATTGTTTTAACTTTTGTAAAGGCTTCTATAGGATGTAAATGTCGACTGGACATCAAATTCCTGCTCGCAGTGTTGCTGGGAGTATTCTCCCATGACCTGCAGCATATCTCTATTATTATGGTATTGAAGGATCTTGATGATCGCCTCGTCTTCGGTGGTAAACAGGTCTCCGTTAAGTTTTTTGTTGACGATATCCCTATTGCCGACGCAATCTGTGAGCAGCACGGGCTTTTTCAGGGCCAGGGCTTCCAGGACGGCGAAGGGCAGGCCTTCGAAATAGGAGGTCGACAGATAGACCTGGGATCCAGCGATCAGGGATTTGGTGTTTTCCGTTGATAGCCAGCCAGTAACAGTGATGTTTTTGGATGTCAGCTTGGTTTTGTCCGCGCCTTCGCCGATCCATAGGAATTCAAAATCCTGGAACTCTTCGAAGTATTTGGCGATAGCGTTGAAGAGGGCAGGATTCTTTTGGTCTTCGATGCGGCCGCTGGTGACGATACGGAATTTTCCGGGTTTCAGCTCGGGATAGCTGGTCTTTTTGTCCTTAACGGAATTGCTGAGACGGGGAAGGGGGCCTAGCGGCCGCTCTTCTATATCGACGCCGTTGTTAATGTTTAAAGCTTTAATTCCTATAGCATTATAGGCTTTCAATTCGGAGGGGCTGCAGCAAACGACTCTTCCGCCGAATATGGAGCCGAGCCTTTCCAGCTGTTTGTACAGGAAATTGGTAAAAGAGTTGTTCCCGACAAAGAAGGGCGCTCCGTTGGGGGTATAGATCACCGTGTCTATTCCAGCCATCCGGCAGGCGACCCTTCCGAGGAAGCCGCTTTTGGAGGAATGGAGGTGTACTGCGTCGATATGTACCTGTTTTTTGAGCCTTTTGAGGATGGTATACAGTTCCATAAAGGCGGCAGTATCTTTCCGGAAGCTGATCTCCCTTTGGGCTGATTTCCAGCGTATAAAACGTACATTGCCCTTGGGGAAGCGTTGCTTTACCTCGGCTGAGGTCATGAGGTGCTGGCGTTCGCCATGTACAATAATGTGGAGATCGTCGTGTAAGTTCTCTACCAACGATCTTACGAACGTGGCAATTCCAGAGGCAAAAGGTTCGACAACATGTACTATTTTCATCGGTTTTTCTGATAAGGTGTCAGTAAATACGATTCCCTTAATCTATTTCCTACGGCAAGCGTTCGTATTTATTAACTTTTATTTAGTTCAGAGGCCATCTGACCTAATTAACGTTATTACGTTTAATTCCGTATGCCAGCTTTTTTGTTTCCAGTATCATTTTATATGGAATAACCAGTAAAATCCATAGTTTCAATACTCCGATAAGACGAAGTAGCCAGTTATTTCCATATTGCCTGATCACTTTTATGCGGCTTTTCAGCTGTTCATTCCGGTAGTGCAGGGATATTCCCTGCGGGTTAATTTCACATATGACAAGCTCGGCGGGCAAAACCGCGGCTTCATCCCGGGAAATTATTTCATAAAAAAAACCATAATCCTCTGCGTGAGGAAAGTCTTCGGGGTAAACCCCTATTTCCCTTGTAATACGAGCACGCCACATCACAGTAGGGTGTATAAAGACATTTCTGAAATGCATTTCTTTCAGGATGTCTTTGTACGCTGTAGGGGTTATGTACCGGTAGGAATCTCCTGTCCGGAAGTTTTTAAAGATGCACCAGCTGCCGAGCAGACTGACTTTCGGGTTCGCATCGAGGAACTGCACCTGGCGTTCGAACCGGTCGGGCGCACAGAGGTCCCCGCAGTCGAGCCGGGCAATGTACCGACAGCACTGCTTTTCTTCCAGCCACCTGAGTCCTGTATTAAGGGCCCTGGTGATACCCTGGTTTTCTCCAAGCCGCAGGATTGTTATGGATAAAGGCTGAGGCAGATAAGGAAGGATATCTTCTTTAAGAAGCGGGTTGTTGCTTCCATCATCTACTATTAGCAAGGCATATGCCAATGAGTCGTAAACGATGCTCTTGAGGGAGCTGATCAGGCCGGAAAGGTTATTGTAGTAGGGAATTAACAGGCAGAAATCGTAAGAAGGTTTCTTCCTTTCTTCCATTGATTAGGTTTAGCTTATTGATTTACAAAGGTAAGTAAAAATGCCAACGGACCATGGGCGAAGGGTTGATCCCATTTTTTTTTAACATTGCATTTTTTTTCCGGAGGGGTCGGAGGTCGTTGGGAGAAGGTTGGCTCCCGGGGTGACTTTTAAACGTTAACAAGCAGTTAATAATCTGGTTTAAAATAAATTACGAAAAATATAGTTTTTTGTGGTGCAACGATCGTGGTTTTAACGCTGTCCTGAGAGGCTAGGTATAAAACTTGCTAAACTACCACTTAGTGGTATGGAAGAATTAAAAATAATTTGCTTCTTTTGCAAGTTTTTTAAGGCTCTCTGCTTACGGATAGACTAGAAAACTTATTTATTCGTTAACGGCACGGCCGAAAGAAATTTAATCATCCTATCAGCATGCGCAACACGACAAGCCTGGAAACGACTATTTATCATCAGCACAAATGGGAAGATGAGAAGGCGCATACGATCCGTCAGTACCTCGAGGGTCACCGCGGCTACCTGGTTTTCAAGCGGTGCACCGATATATTCGTGGCTTCGCTGGTCATTCTTTTGATATTTCCCTGGTTATTTCCCGTTATGATGGTCCTCATCAAGATCGACTCCAGAGGCCCTATCTTCTTCAAGCAGAAGAGGGTTGGTTTCCTGGGCCGGACGTTCTGGTGCTATAAGTTCAGGACGATGTATGTGAACGATGCGGCTGACACCCGTCAGGCTGTACGGAATGATCCGCGGGTCACGCGGGTTGGTCAGTTCCTCCGTAATACGGGAATCGACGAGCTTCCCCAGTTCGTCAACGTGCTGCTGGGGCATATGAGCATCGTTGGTCCCAGGCCTCATATGTTAAAGGATTCGCGTGATTTTGCGGAGGTTGTCAGCAACTATAAGTTCCGGAACCTTGTTCGGCCCGGCATTACCGGTATGTCCCAGGTACGCGGTTGTCGCGGGCCTGCGACGACCTTTGCCAGCATCTTCCGTCGTTATCAGTGGGATGCTTATTATGTCCGGAATGTGAGCCTGATGCTCGATGTCCGGATCATGGTCGAGACGGGTTTTCTCATGCTCACTTCTCTTTTTAATAAGGACAAGCCGATCCCGATGGACGGTCCTGTCATCGATCAGGCTTCTTCTCCTTCTCCGGCGACAGTAAAAAAAATAGCTTAAATTGTAGCCGAACTACAACATTATCCGGATGACCATTAACAGAAGGGTCGCTATCCGGCGACTGGCGATCTTATCAGTGGGTGCGGCCTTATTGCCTTCCTGTTTGCACCATCATGCCAGGCCGGCCGTGACGCTGAAGAACCTTACGGTTGACGGCGACCAGGCAAAGCTGCTTGAAGAGCTGACTGCCACGCTCATCCCATCGGACGACGGTCCCGGCGCCCGCGAGATATCCGCTTATTTATTTGTGCTGAAGATGGTGGACGACTGCATGTCGAAGGCTGACCAGTCGACCTTCATGAAGGGGCTGGCTGTGTTCGATGATGCTTCGGGGAAGGCTTTTGCCGGGGCATCTGCTGAACAGCGGGCTGCGTTGCTAACGCTCATCGACGGGGGGAAAGGGCCGGGAGGCAAACCGCCTGGTGAGGAGCTGAGCTTCTTTTATGCTGCTGTGAAAAGGCTGACCATCCAGGCTTATACATCTTCACAATTCTATCTGACAAAGGTCCAGGTCTATGAGCTGGTACCGGGTCGTTTTCATGGCTGTGTCCCGGTCAAGGGGCAGCCTGCTGCGGCTTAAACATTCAAACGGCAATTTCGTCATGGGAGATCCTATCAGGAACAAGCAGTTCGATGCCATCGTCATTGGCTCAGGGATGAGTGGGGGCTGGGCTGCCAAAGAGTTTACAGAGAAGGGTTTTAAGACCCTGGTGCTCGAGAGGGGAAGGGAGGTCCGTCATATGAAGGACTATCCTACCACCAATATGATGCCCTGGGAGTTTGAGCATCGGGGAGAGATACCCTATGCCATCCAGCAGGCCAATCCTGTTGTCAGCCGGTGCTATGCTTTCCGGGAGGATGCGATGCATTTCTTTGTCAGGGACACGGAGCATCCCTATGTCCAGGAAAAGCCGTTTGACTGGATACGGGGTTACCAGGTTGGCGGGAAATCGATCATGTGGGCCCGTCAGACCCAGCGCTGGAGTGACTTTGATTTCGAGGGGCCGGCGAGGGACGGATTTGCGGTCGACTGGCCTATCCGATACAAGGACCTGGATCCCTGGTATAGCTATGTCGAAAAGTTCGTGGGTGTTTCGGGTAACAGGGACGGGCTTCCCAATCTTCCCGATGGAGAATTCCTGCCTGCCCTGGATCTTACCTGCGTGGAGAGCTATTTCAGGGATACGGTAGCCAAAAAGTTTAAAGACCGTCATGTTATCTATGGCCGCTGCGCCCATCTGACGGAGCCTACGGCTTTGCACCTGCAACAGGGCCGGGGTCAGTGTCAGAAGAGGACGCTTTGCCAGCGCGGCTGTCCGTTTGGCGGCTACTACAATTCCAATTCCACCACCATCCCGTGGGCTGAGCGCACCGGTAATCTGACCCTTCGTCCTTTTTCCATCGTCGAATCGATCCTTTATGATGAGAAAAAGGGGAAGGCATCGGGCGTGCGGGTGATCGACGCCAATACAAAGGAGGTGTTCGAATATTTTGCGCCGGTCGTTTTTGTGAATGCGGGTGCGTTAAATACGAATCTTATTTTATTGAACTCCCGGTCGTCCCGTTACCCGCATGGACTGGGCAATGACAATGGGCTGCTGGGGAAATTCGTCGCTTTTCACAACTACCGGGGACGCATCTCCGCGGAATACGACGGGTTCAGGGAGAGCACTACGGACGGCCGTCGTCCGACCGGAGCCTATATCCCCCGATTCAGGAATGTCTTCCGGCAGGACAAGGACGCGGATTTTCTCAGGGGTTACGCCGCGGGCTTTTCTTCTTTCCGGGGTGTTCGTGACACGGCGCATGGCTTTGGTGTAGAGCTCAAGCGGGGCTTGGCTCTGGCGGAGCCGGGCCCCTGGTGGGTCGGCTCTCATATGATGGGCGAGACCATTCCGAAGGAGGCCAATCAGGTCAGCCTGGATGCGAATCTCAGGGATCAGTGGGGCATGCCGCAGCTAAAGATCGATATCGGCTATGACGACAACGACGAGAAGATGTTGAAGGATTTCTTTGCACAGATGACAGAGATGTATTCAGCCGCCGGCTTTACCAATATCAAGACCAGCGATTCGGGACAGGCGCCGGGGCTGGATATCCACGAGATGGGCGGAGTGCGTATGGGGAAGGATCCCCGAACCTCTCTTTTGAATAAATGGCATCAGCTGCATAGCTGCGACAACGTTTATGTCACTGATGGGGCCTGTATGACCTCTACGTCTACACAGAATCCTTCTTTGACCTATATGGCGATGACGGCCCGTGCGGTGGATCATGCCGTGTCCGTATTAAAAATAGGATGATCATGAAAGTCTTTTTATTGACCCTGGCTTCCTGTGCGCTGGTGCTGATCGTGCTGAATGTCGGCTATTATAAGGAATGGTTCGACGGCAAGCCCCGGCAGTACTGGTCCGATTTCCTGAAGGAAAAGGACGACCCCGGGGACGAGGTGGCGATCAAGAAAGCCCGGTATGGGATCGTCTATACGATCTCCATGCGGGTCAAGGAGGTAGTTGAGAAGAAGAAAATGCCTCATGCCATCATCCTTTTTGAACCGAACAGCTATTACAAGGATTCGCTGCATATCTACAACAATATCCGGGCTCCGGAGCCGGCGGTTTTTTATTACTACACCGGGCTGGAGGGGGTATGGACCAACTCTCCAGACGTCAGGAAAGCCAATTTTATCGTCCGGATAACTAAGAACAAGGGTGTCACTCTCGACGAGATCAAGTCGCCCCAGCAGCTGCAGCAGATACTGGACGGTTTTAAAAAATACCCACCAATACTGTAAGTCATGCCGATGCTCTTCTTTTTGTTCTTACTGGTCTGTTATTGGCTATCGGGGTTTGGGATACTCACGCTTTTTGGGATCAGGCTTAAGCCTGCCTATATGGTTACGTTGTCGCTGATGCTTGGGGTCGCCGTGGCTTCTTTTGTACCGTTCCTGCTGCAGCTGTTCTACATTACAATCGCCGGGCCTACGGTATTCGGGGCGCTGGCGCTGGTGGCGCTGCTCTTGAATATTCCATCTTTTCTGCGGATGCGGCAGTCGGGGTTTGGCGTTTTTTTACGACCGTCCAGGCCGGTGCGGTTCGGGGTTCGGCCTTATGAGGTGCCTTACTGGCTTATCGTCGGGTTTTTGATCTTTGTCAGTGTATGGCGTTGTTATTATTGGCCGCCTACGTCGCGGGATGCGCTGTCGGGGCCGGAGACGATCGCGGAGTATACGGTGCGGGAGCAGACCATGGTCAATTCGTTCTTTAGGCTTGACCTGTGGTCGACCAACAACCAGTTCAAATCCCCTTTTCTGATCAGCCTCCAGGTCATCTATAAGCTGGCGGGTTTTCCGTTCGGGCAGGTATGGTTGAGCGTGATCTTTATTTGTTGTACCGTCTTTTTATATCATGCTTTGCGGGAGAGACTGCATCCGGTGCTGGCGGGGATGTTGTTGCTGCTGTTCATGATGACGCCGGAGATATATGCGTATACGTTTATGATCTTGTATGACTATAGCAATATGGTCTTTTTTTGTTTGGGGTTGTATTTTTTGTACCAGGGTTTGGCGGGTGCCGCTGCAGGAGGTATGGTGGGTGTTGCTTCACCGGGTGGGGTGAGTTCGGCCGGTTTGGCGGATGTCGCTGCGTCGCGCGTGGCGGGTTCCAGGTCGCCGGCGATGGTCTCTTTTGCGGGTTTGTTGTTGGGGATAGCGACCTATATCCGGTCGGAGACGCTGATCCTGGTGGTGCTGTTTCTTCCGGTGATCTTTTGGTCACGGTGGAGGATGGCTGGCAGGAGAAGTTCTGGCGGAAGCAGAGACGGCTCGGCCGGTGCGGGAGGTAGGCGGCCCGCTGGTGATGGGGTGCCGGTTCCGGTGGGGGGGCCGGTTCCGATGGGGGTGGTCATGAAGAAGATGGCGCTGACGGGGCTGTACTTTTTGCTGCCTTCGCTGTTGGGGTACTATCTTCCGGTGCAGCTTTATATCAACCACTATCTGCCTGTGCATTACGACATCGGGACACTGATGAATAACAATTTGGGTGATTGGCATCCGCTGCTGCAGCGATATGGCGATATCGTCAGCAAGCTGCTTTTCGGGACTTTTGCCATTCACCTATGGGGATACCTCTTCTATATAGCGGGTGCGCTTTTCGTGGCCGAACTGGTCTTTGTCCGCCGGTTTAACAGGGAGGCGTGCTTCTGGCTGTATGCGATCGTGGTCGTTTACCTTGCCCTGGGTGTTATGGGTTTTGCGCTCCCGTTGTTCAATCTGACGGAGACGACCAAGCGCGCAATCTTTAAGATAGTGCCGATGCTTCTGTTCTATATCGCCAACAATGAGCTGGTGCTCCGGTTTTCCAGAAGAATCAGCCGGTGGGAGCTTGGACCGCCGACCGTTGTCAAGTCCGGTGGTACTATTAACTCCTTGCAGCCGGGAAAGGGTCCTGGTAAAGCAACGGCCGGCAACACCGGGAAGCACGCTCCTGCCAAAGCAGAGGCTGCTGCTCCGGGGAAAAGGAAACGGGCCAAAAACAAAAACTGAGGTCTAATTTTTTCGCAGCCAGATAGATGCACTGGAATCAACGAAAAGTACCATATAAGTGATTAAAAGCACAATATTGGGCTTGGGTGGGATTGATAACTTTGTAGAAAATCATTTATATGTGTGCTTCGAAAGTTGACCACGACCATAAACCTAATCTGCTCGGCAGCGTTTTGCGCAATAAATGTTCCCGTTGCCGCAGAGGTAATTTATATAAATACAGCAATCCTTACCGGCTCAAACATTTCATGGAGATGTATGACAACTGTCCTGTCTGCGGGCAGCAGTTCGAGATCGAAGTTGGATTTTTTTACGGAACCGGATTTGTAAGCTACGCTCTTTCGGTGGCTCTTTGTGTCGCCACATTTGTTGCGTGGAAGGTGCTTATCGGGATGTCCCTGCATGATAACCGAATATTCTGGTGGATGGGGATCAACGGGGTTCTTTTAGTCCTGATGCAGCCTTTGCTGATGCGATTGTCCAGGACGATCTGGCTGTACTTTTTTGTATGGTACGACCCCAACTGGAGGGAGGAGAATGCAAGAACTCCTGAGAGGACAAATCTTTCGGCGAGGAATGATTGGTAAGTGAGCGAGGGGGGATGATCGATGAGGGGATGATCGATGAGGGGATGATCGATGAGGGGATGATCGATGAGGGGATGATCGATGAGGGGATGATCGATGAGGGGATGATCGATGAGGGGATGATCGGAGAACCGGGGGGCCGGTTGGCGAGGGAATGATTGATAGTATAAATATAAATTTTCCGATATGTCATCTTTTGTAGTACCAGCGTATGAGCAGGTATCCGAGGAAACCAAGGCCGTCTTCGATCAGTTCAAGCAGTCGATTGGAATAATGCCCAATCTCTATGCGACCATCGGGTATTCCGGGAATGCGTTGAGCTCTTACACACAGTATGTCCGTGCGCAGGCGAAGAATACGTTCCATGTGCGTGAACGGGAGGCTGTTTATCTGATCGTTTCGCAGCTGAATGGCTGTGAATATTGTCTGGCGTCGCACACGCAGTCTGCGATCAAGGCCGGCTGGAAGGAAGAGGATACGCTGGCCATCCGGGCCGGGACCCATGCCGATAAGAAGTGGCAGGTGATCTATGGCGTTGTTCGTTCGGCCATCGAAAATAAGGGGGAGGTCAGCGATGAACTGATCCAGGAATTTTATTCACTGGGTTATAAGGAGGCGGCGCTTATGGATCTGTTCGTTCTTATCAATGTGATGAGTTTTACCAATTATGTTTTCCGGCTGACAAAGATCCCCATCGATTTTCCGCTGGCGAAAGATATATAAGGTTGGCGCGGCTACCCAGCCCACCCTTCTTTGTCAAGGCTTCTGAACTGTATCGCCTCGGCGAGGTGATCCGATCGGATGGCTTCGCTGCCGGCGAGGTCTGCGATCGTCCGGCTGACCTTCAGGATATGGTCGTGCGCCCGGGCGGAGAGCTTGAGCTTGCGCATGGCTTCGCGCAGCATCTGTTCGCCACGTGCGTCTATCTGGCAGAAGTTGCGTAATAGCCGGCTACCGATCTGTGCATTGCAGTAGATGCCGGAATACCTGCGGTCGACCGAAATGTATTGTCCCAACTTTTCGTAGCGGAGCCGTTGGATCTCTCTTGCGGCGATCACTCTTTTTCTTATCTGCAGCGAGCTTTCCCGGCTGCGCTGATCTGTCAGCTCTTCATAGCGCACGGGGACGACCTCCATGTGCAGGTCGATGCGATCGAGGAGTGGCCCCGAGACCTTATTGAGATATTTTGATACTGCGCCCGGCGGGCAGGTGCATTCTCTTTCCGGGTGATTATAGTAGCCGCATGGGCAGGGGTTCATGGAGGCTAACAGGATAAAAGAGGAAGGGAACTCCACAGACATTTTTGCGCGGCTAATTGTAACGCGCCGGTCTTCCATGGGCTGGCGCATTACTTCCAGCGTGCCCCTGGTGAACTCCGGCAGCTCGTCGAGGAAGAGTACGCCATTGTGGGCAAGGGATATTTCTCCGGGATGGGGTATGCTGCCTCCCCCAACCAGGGCATTACCTGAAATGGTATGATGCGGGCTTCGGAAGGGGCGGTGGGAAAGAAGTGCGCTGCCCTCCGCGAGCTTACCGGCTACGCTGTGGATCTTGGTCGTCTCCAGCGCTTCGTGGAGACTCAGGGGCGGGAGGATAGTCGGCAGGCGTCTTGCCAGCATGGTCTTTCCTGCACCGGGGGCGCCGATCATTATTGCGTTGTGGCCTCCGGCTGCGGTAATTTCCAGCGCTCTTTTTATACTCTCCTGCCCTTTTACATCGCTAAAATCCAGGTCTGACTGTGCGGCATAGAACTCCGCCCTGGCATCGACGAATATGGGCCTGCTTTTGCCGGTATCGTGAAAGAAGGCGATCACTTCTTTCAGGTGGCTAAAGGCGAATACTTCGAGCTGATTGACCATGGCCGCTTCTGCGGCGTTGGCTTTTGGCACGATCAGTCCTTTGAACTGTTCTTTCCGGGTCTGGATGGCGATAGGGAGGGCTCCTTTGATGGGCTGGATGGTACCGTCCAGTCCCAGCTCGCCCATGATCACGTAGTTCTTAAGGAGGGCCGGATCAGGTATCTGTTCGCTTGCGGCGAGCACACCCAGGGCAATGGGCAGGTCGAAGGCGGCGCCAAATTTTCGGATACCCGCCGGCGCGAGGTTGACGATCAGTTTTGTGCGGGGCATGTAGTAGCCGTTGCTTTTAATGGAGCTTTCGATGCGCTGAATGCTTTCCTTAACGGCGCTGTCGGCCAGGCCGACCACGAATGTGTGGAGGCCTTCGGTAACGTTGACCTCGACGGTGATGGTGATCGCCTCGACTCCATACACCGCACTTCCAAATGTTTTCACCAGCATGTCAAAAAGGTTTGGCCAGTGAAGCTAGAATTTAAATGGGTTTCGATCTGAAAAATCAGGGTGTGGTTCCACGAGTTGTTCCACGATTAGGGGAGAAGGACGCGGGCTATTCGGGAAATGGCATTTCTGGGGGGCAACCCGCGGGTGAAAGTTTGGATGAACAGCGGGTATTTATTATTTTGACGCCACAACTCCTTTCTATGAAACCCTATACCCTTGTGATCCTTTTTATATTTTTCGCGCCGGAGGCCAGGCCACAGGCAGTAGATTCGGTCCAGCTGCTGATACATAAGAAATGCCGAATGGTACATATCGGTCTGCCGGAGGATGCAAGAATGGCTGCCGGATATCCGGCTATTTTTAATCAGATACAGGTTGTCGATTTCAGGAGCGATACGTCGAGGGCCGGCATTGTCAGGCCCGACAACGGAGGACAGCAGGAGATCGTTTTTCGGGCATCGACGACCAGCGTGCTGACGTCGTATCTGAATTTTAACTATAGCCGACCGAATGGGAAGCGATCGCTGCTGGTAGTGGTAAAGGACCTTTGGCTGTCGACGTCCCCGGATAGCATGACGGAGCGGTATGACAAGCGGGATCATTTCCAGCGGACGCTGGTCTGGAATATTGCGTTCAGGCTGGAAGGCTATTTACAGCGGGAAGGCGGCTATATACCGCTGGCATTCCTGGATACCCTTGTCGACTGGCAGGGGAGTAATTCGGCATCACATATGGCCGGAGAGCTGCCCGGGCTGTTCTCTGTCTTTATGGACAAGCTGGCCGCGATCGATCCGGATGCGGTGGCCCGGAGAAGAAGAATTGTTTCTCTCAGCCAGATCGATTCTTTCAGCCGGGTCAGGTTCAACTACGCTATGGACACTGCGACGCAGTTTGTAAAAGGAGTGTATGCAAGCATCGAAGACTTTAAGAATAACCGGCCATCTATCACCGATTATGTGCTTACGAAGGACAGGTCCTCCAATCTCGAGCTGAATATCCGCGACAGCGAGGGCAAGCTTTATTATACGCATACGGCCTGGGGCGTCTGCGATGGGAAGGGCGTCTATGTGATGATGAATGGGAACCTGTTCCCCGTTTTTAATGTGCATCATCAGTTCTATATCCTGGGGTCGAAGAAATATGCCACTTCGCAGATCGGACTTCCCTTTTTTGCCCCGGTAGGGCCCGCCGCATACGCCTATGGCTGGATGAAGTTTGACGAGAACGTATACCGGAAGCTGCAGATATTCAGACTTGACGTGGAATCGGGGAAAGTGATCGACTGACCGCGGCACGGGCCGGCATCAGAGCCGTTCCAACATTTCCACGACCTTTTCCCTTTTCAGGATAAGGTATCCGATGCGGTCATTGCTGATGCCCTCTTTCAGCTGGTAGCTGAATTCCAGCTGGTCGTTCTTTACCGACGTTTCGAAGTAGTTGAACAGGATGTTGGGGTACTGTTTCAGCTCGTCTCCGATCTCATAAAGGTGTGTGCTCAGGACGAAGAGGGACTGCCGTATCCTGATCAGCCCCTTGATCACGGCGAGGGAGCATTTCATGGCGTCCTGTACGTTGGTACCTTTGAACAGCTCGTCGATCAGTACCAGCCATTTTTTGTTGCCTCTTATCTTTTCGAGGGTATTGCGGATGCGCTGCACTTCGTTGAAGAAGAAGCTTTCTCCTTTGGCGAGATTGTCGACCACATTGATATTGCTGAGGATCCCGTCGAAGAGGCTCAGGCGCATCGATGTGGCAGGCACGCCCATTCCGAGGTGGGCCAGGAATACGACGACACCCACGCTTCGGATGAAGGTGCTCTTTCCAGCCATATTTGCCCCGGTCAGGAAGAGGAAATTGGTTGTCTGGTCGAGCCGGATATCGTAGGCGACAGGGGACGGCAACAGCAGGTGATAGAGAGACGTCGCTTCGAAAAAGGGGTCGTCCTGTTCTACGAAGACCGGGAAGCTCAGCTTATACCGGCGGATGGCCATCGCCATCGAATACCATGCGTCCAGCCGGCTATGTATCTCGATCAGCGTCTGCATCGAGCTTTTGAACCTGGTGCGTACAAAATTCCCATAATAGATCACCTGGATGGGGTTTAGCTTGACGCCGGGTTCCAGCTTAGCCAATCCCTGGAGGATGTCCTGGTCGAGCTGTCGCCGGGCCTTCTGCAGGAGATCGCCCAGGAGACGGGGGCAGCCCGGCTGGTCCAGCAGGCTGATCAGCTGGTTCATTCCACGGACAAAATCTGCAAAATGGGTGACCGAATAGCGGACCATGGCATAATCGGGGCCGTGAAATATCTTATAGGCCAACGCGGCCGGCAGGTTGTGCGCCTGGGGGATGTCGTCGACGGCGGTCTCATAGAAGCGTTCCATCACCATTATTGTCCCATTGCTGATTGAAGAGGGCCATTGGTCTATTTTTTCGCCGATCAGCGTGAGTACCCGCTGGGTTTCGAGAATGGGTTCGAGTTTGCTGAAGGGTTGGTTAAAATATTCGAGCAGGAGGTCTTTTCCGCTGGTCGTCCGGGTAAAGTCCAGCTTATGGAAAATAGAATATTCCTCCTCATGACTGAAAAGGGAAAGGTCCTCATACGTAGTTTTGTCGATTTCCATGTTCATTTATTTTTTGGCCCCGGCGCGGGCAGTTGCACGCGCCTTACCGTGCCGGCGTGGACGAGGCTAGAGGTCGAACCGCAGGCGTTGTCCCCATTGAGATTCATCAAAGCTGCCATTTCCATAAACCAGGTGTCCATTAACAAAGGTATGGGTGACGGTTGCCGGAAATTCAAATCCTTCCAGCGGGCTCCAGCCGCATTTATAAAGAAGACTTTCCCGGGTGGCGACCGAAGGGCTATTCAGGTCTACGATGACCAGGTCTGCGAAGTAGCCCTCCCGTATATAGCCTCTTTCGGCGACGCGGAAGCAGGTGGCCACGGCGTGGCTCATCTTTTCCACCACTTTTTCGAGGGTGATCCGGCCTTCTTTGACGTAGTGCAGCATAAGGAGCAACGAGTGCTGCACCAATGGCAGGCCGGCATGGGCCTGTTCGTACGAACCGCTCTTTTCCTCCAGGGTATGGGGGGCGTGGTCTGTTGCGATGAGGTCGAGCCGGTCGTCGAGGAGCGCCGCCCAGAGCGCTTCCCGGTTGTGGGGCGCTTTGATGGCAGGGTTGCACTTGATGCGGTTACCCAGGGTCGCGTAGTCATCGCTGGTGAAATGAAGATGGTGTACGCAGACCTCGGCCGTGATCCGCTTGTTCTCCAGAGGAATGAGGTTGCCGAACAATTGCATTTCTTTTTCCGTGGTAAGATGGAAGACGTGCAGGCGGCTATTGTGTTTTTGTGCGAACTGGATGGCGGTCAGCGAGGACTCGAAGCAAGCCTCTGCGTCGCGGATGATGGGATGATCTGACGGCACCAGGGGCCGGCCCTCCGCCCGCAGGCGTTCAAGATTCTGCTTGATGATCTTCTCGTCTTCGCAGTGGGTAGCGATCAGGACCTCGCTTTCGCGGAACAGGCGATCGAGGGTAAGATAGTTGTCGACCAGCAGGTTCCCTGTGGAAGACCCCATGAAAATCTTGATCCCGCAGACGTCCTTCTTTTTCTCGTTGGTCCGCAGCGCCTCCTCGGCGTTGTCGTTGGAGGTCCCCATATAGAAGGAGTAGTTGGCCAGCGCGCTGCGGGCTCCGATGGCGTACTTTTCCTCCAGCAGGTCCTGGGTGAATGCTGGCGGGAGGGTATTGGGCATTTCCATGAAGGAGGTAACGCCGCCGGCTACTGCCGCCTTTGCTTCTGTGTAGATGGTAGCCTTGTGGGTTAGTCCCGGCTCACGGAAATGTACCTGGTCATCTATTGCGCCCGGCAATAAATGTTTTCCTTCTCCGTTGATCTCCGTGACAGCGAAGTCCGGTTGGATACCCGTCCCGATTTTTTCGATCCGACCGTTTTTGACTAGTAAATCTGCTGTACTAATCTTACCTTCGTTGACAATGGAGATGTTCTTGATCAAGTAATTACGCATAAAGAAAATTGGATCGTCCCTTATTTGATAAACATTATGACGCAATTTATTAAAACCCTTCTAAGACGCCGGATAATTTTAAGAGTTGCAGGTTTTGTGGGATTGCGCGGCAAGGTGGTGGGGGTTTGGATACTGGTAGCGGCATTCCTGGTACCCCGCGCGGGTTTTGCCCAGTCCAGCTATCTTCCCCAGGATTCCAAGTTCGACCATTTTCTGGACAGGATGGAGGTTCTTCTCCAGACCGATCCTGATCTGAACATCAGTACAGCCAAACCTATCAGCCGCCGGCTTGCCGTGCGGGTGGCCGAGATGTCTGACTCGCTGCATAAATTCTATCCTTACGATGATTATTATCATCTTTCTCCTATCGACAGACAGAACCTGTCTTCCCTGCTGATGAACAATGTGGAGTGGGTGACGCGGCAGCCGGACACCTTTGTCAGCAAGAGACCCTGGCTGCAGACCTTCTACAAGGACCCGGCGAATTTTTATACGGTCAATGAAAAGGATTTTTTCCTGGCTGTTAACCCGGTGATACAGCAGACGCAGGCCTATGAGACAGGTGTAAAGTTCAAATCCAGGCCTTTTCTCAATGCGAAGGGGATTACCCTGAGGGGGATGATCGCCGGCAAGCTGGGCTTCTCCGCATATCTTACCGATAACCAGGAGAGGGGACCGTCCTGGTTCCAGGACAAGGTCGCGCAGTTAGACGCCGTCCCCGGGGCAGGCTATTACAAACATTTCAAGACGACGGGTTTTGACTATTTTGACAACCGGGCGTCTATCTATTTCAATGCATGGAAGTATATCGACTTTCAGTTCGGCTACGACAAGAATTTCATCGGCAACGGATACCGGAGCCTTTTTCTCAGCGACTTCAGCGCGCCTTATCTGTTCCTGAAGTTCAACACCCGGATATGGAAGCTCAACTACCAGACGATCTATATGGAGCTGGTAAGCCAGCATGCCACCGGCAACGACTATCAGTATCCCAAGAAATACGCCGTTGTCCACCACCTCAACGTCAATGCGACGCCCTGGCTGAATGTGGGTTTGTATGAGAACGTAGTCTTTAGCCGGGCCGACCACTATGATTTCTCTTACCTGAACCCTGTCATCTTCCTGGTCTCCGCTCAGCAGCAGAATGGCAGCCCCGACAAGACGACGGTGGGCCTCGATTTCAAGGCCAATATAGGACACGCGACGCAGGTCTATGGACAGCTGCTGTTCAATGAATTCGTTCTGCACCAGATATTGCATTACGGGCAGGGCAGCTGGGTTAACAAGCAGGGGCTGCAGCTGGGCTTTAAGTATATCGATGCGTTCGGGATCAAGAATTTCGATCTTCAGTTCGAGACCAATATTGTCCGACCCTTTACGTATTCTCATGACGACTCTGTCTCCAATTACAGTCATTATAATCAGCCACTGGCCCACCCGCTCGGCGCCAATTTTTATGAGTTGATCAGCATAGCCCGTTATCAGCCGGCCTACAAGTGGAACCTGGAGACAAGGGTCATCTACTACAAGCAGGGGCTTGATTCAGCGGGAGTCAATATGGGAGGGAATATTTTCGAGAACTATCTGACCCGTCCCCGTGATGCGGGTTTTAGCATTGGCGGAGGTACGCCTGCTACCTGTCTCAATCTTTATGGCCTGGTATCTTATCAGTGGAAAGAGAACCTGTTTCTCGAGCTTTCTGCTATGTACCGGCATTATTCGGTGAATGATCCGACCGATACCTATCACAGCTCGCACTCCACGGTATTTACGGCCGGAGTAAGGATCAATATGTTCAGGCGGCAGTATGATTATTGATTCTTTGGATTAGTAAGTGATCGAGGCGCTTAGCTACATCGCGAGCAGCACCGCTACATAGTGACACAATGCTGCAGCCAGGACGAAGACATGCCACACTGCATGGGTGTAGCGATATTTATCCCAGAGATAGAAGAATACGCCGACCGAATAGAGTCCGGCTCCGACAAAGACAAGTGTCAGCACTTCGTTGGGGAGATGCGCGAAGAACTTCCGGCCTCCCGCTATCATGATCCAGCCCATGGCGAGGTAGATAATGGTGGAAATGACCTCGAAGCGGCCGGTGAACATGATCTTAAAGATCACGCCTGCTGCAGTCAGGGCCCAGAGAATGGTCAGCAGGGTCATGCCCAAGGGATTGTTGACGTACACAAGGAGAAAAGGTGTGTATGTCCCGGCGATGAAGAAGTAGATGCTGATGTGGTCGAATATTTTTAACGCTTTCTTCTGGCGGGGTCTTTTTGCAAGGTGGTAGAGGGTGCTGGAGATGAAGACAAGGAGGAAGCTGCAACCGTAGATGCACGAGCCGATGAGGCCCTGGTTGTTGCCATGGAGGGTTGCGATCCCTGCGAGGACCGGGAGCGCCGCAAGTCCGAACAGCACGCCTGCGGCGTGGGTAAGTCCATTGACCAGCTCCTGATGGCGGGTGTAGCTCTCCATATATGCATAACCTTTTGGCGACTCTTTTGGTTGATGGGAAACAAAGAGAATTATGCAACGATCAGGCCATGGGTTGGTTGATCTGACGGTGGGATGATGGTGATATCCGACGGTCGTAACCGGAAGATCTTTTGCGGGATGTTAACCTTCGAAGATCAGGGAGAAAACGACCATGCGGGATTTGATCTTGTCGATCACGTTGGAGTATTGGAGATTGGGGTCCCGGCTGTGGATATTTTTTATGCCCTCGCTGATCTTCAGTTCCGGGGACAGGATAAAAACGGGGAAATAGAACTGGAAGCCGACGCCTGCCTCGATGCTCATATCGGACGAGGATAGTTTCACGAGGTTCTCTGCTTTACGGGCAGAGGAGTTGGAGGCGAGGTCATAGCGGTAGTTGATGCCTCCGAGCATATATACCCTGAAGTTGTTGATGCGGTCGGAAAGGAATTTCACCTGTGCGGGGAAGCCCAGGAGAAGGGACTGTATCTGTTTGGTCGCCAGCACCTGTTCGCCCGGGGGTGGATTGGTGACGTGATAGGATATGGTATTGGAAGCGAACATGAACTCGGGGAAGGCAAACCGGAACTCGAAATGTTCAGCGAGGCGGAAGGTGAACATGCCCGAAACGCCAAAGCCGCCGGAGTTGCCCGGGTTCACGTAGAGGATGCTGTCGTCCTGCAGGAATTTTGGGTGGGCGCTGACCTGGAGATGGGTATTGAGGTACATAAAACCTATGCCCAGGTAATAGCGTTTGCTGTCGTGATCCGGCAGGTTAAGATAGTCTCTGAGCTGGGCCGAAGCCTGCTTGCCTGACAGTACTATCCCGCAAAATACGATAGCAAAAAAAACTCCCCTTCTTTTGTTGAACCCAAATAGTTTCATAGACGTCAAGTTGCTGGCTATCAATCCCTTATTGGGTATTGGCTGGCTTTTATTATTACGGAACCGAACTGATCCGGCATTGTTGAGGGTAAATAGTCTCTATAGGCTTGACTTGGGGTGTAAAAATAACGGCAAACGGGAAAAATAATTGCAGCTGCCGGGTCTTTATAACAGGTTTTTAGCATTCCCAGCGGTTGGCGCATCCGGAGGGTGAGTGACGGCCCCGACAGGATGATGACTGTGGGCCTCATTTTTCGCCGATGTAAAGGGAACAAATACAAAGGCTCAGGCCGTGCAGGCGGGTATTCTTATATCCGGTGGCGTCCATGATCCGGATAAAATTATCGCCTTCGGGGAAGGCTTTCACTGAATCGTTCAGGTATTGATAGGCCTCGCGGTTGCTGGAGACCATTTTACCGATGTTGGGTGCTACCAGCCGCAGGTAGAGGTCATAGATCTGGCGCACTCCGGGTAGTTTGGGCCGTGAAAATTCAAGTATAACCAGCTTGCCGCCGGGTTTGAGGACTCTCAGCATTTCCTGCAAGCCTTGTTCCAGGTTCTCGAAATTGCGTACGCCAAAGGCCACGGTTATTGCATCGAAATGGTTGTCGGGGAAGTGAATGGATTCGCTATCACCGGTTTGCAGGGTGATCTTCTCCTGTAGTCCCAGGCGGGTGATCTTTTGCCGGCCGATATCGAGCATGCCTGTTGAGATGTCGATGCCAGTGATCTGGCTGGCGGGCAGATAGCGGGTCATCATGATGGCCATATCGGCGGTGCCTGTGGCGACGTCGAGGACGGCGATGGGTTGCGCGGCCCCGGAGAGGTTAGTGTTTGTGGCGGAATGGGTGGTTTGACCGGGTTGTGTGGCCCCGGTGGGGGTGGTATTGACGGTTCTCAGCTCGCGGATGGCCCGACGGCGCCAGTAGATGTCGATGCCTCCGGAGAGGAATCTGTTCAGGAAGTCATAGCGGAAGGCTATTTTGTCGAACATGGCAGCGACCTGCTGCTTTTTGCCCAGCTGTGAATCTTTGAAAGGGACGATCCTGTCGTGTGAATAGTTGGCCATAGCGGCTGCAAAGGTACGACTTGGCCGGCAAACTGTTTGGGCGACGAGTGATTGAGTGTTAAATTGCCCTATTATTTGATACTATGGATATACATTCCTCTACTTATGTTGTCAGCAGTCCGGATCTCACCAAGTGTCCAGAGCCGGACCGGCCTGAGTATGCGTTCATCGGCCGGAGCAATGTCGGCAAGTCGTCGCTGATCAATATGCTCACGGGCAACGAGAAGCTGGCCAAGACTTCGGGCACACCGGGAAAGACGCAGCTGATCAACCATTTCAGTATCGATGACGAATGGTACATCGTCGACCTGCCCGGCTATGGTTTTGCCAAGGTCTCGCAGTCGCAGCGGAAGAAATGGGAGAAGATGATCGAGGACTATCTCCGAAAGCGGGAGAATCTTGTCAATGTATTTGTGCTAATCGACAGTCGTCATTCTCCGCAGAAGATCGACCTGGAGTTTGTCGATAAATTAAGGGCGTGGCAGGTACCGTTCACGCTTGTATTCACCAAAGCAGATAAGGAGAGTCAGCGGATCGTTGCGGCGAATGTGAAGGCATTTCTCGAGAAGATGCGTCAGACCTGGCAGTTCCTGCCGCAGCATTTTGTTTCCAGCGCCGTCAAGAGGATGGCAAAGGACAAGATACTTGGCGTGATCGAAGAGATGAACAAAGAGTTTGAAAACGAGAGGGGAGCGTAGAATCGTTGCCGGGAGGTGAATTTTGGGAGAGGGAGGAGGGTGATTGGAAAAATTTGGGGGAGACAAGCCCTTGGACCGTGCCAGACACGATCTTACCACCAGTAGCGGGTGCTACGGTTGGGTCACCGGATCAGTTGACCACTTTGTTTGCGCAGCTGCTGCTGGCAAATGCTTCGGGTTTGGCCTTGAAAGCGAAACCCATACCGAGTATGTAGCCCATCGCTTCCTTCAACGCATCATTGCTTTTGAAATGCGGGTTCGTATTGATGTCAGCATGGACTTCCATGTCGACATTGTACTTACTAAAGAGGTTGCACAGCTCATAGGCGATTTCGATGCTTTTTGCAACTTCGACCAGCATACGTTCTTTGATCGTATACTGGTGTCTTGTCTTTTCGTTGTGAATGAACATGAAGCCGCCATGTCCTTCACGTAAGAAGACGATCACCGTAGCAAATTCAGTTTCCAAACCTTTTACCTGGGAGTCAGTGCCGATACATACTTTTAGCCGGTAGCCTTTTTCCGTCTCGCGACGGATTGCATTTTCAACGGCATCAATGATGGGTAGATCGATGAGATCGCCATTAAATTTACGCCATAGCATATTGTAAAGGATTTTTCGAATTTACCGAAAAAGGACTTATTCGCAAAATCGCATGTGGATTATAGTTTTATTAACAAACTGGATAAGCCATTAACCCACAGGCTCGAAGGCCCCTTTCCAGGCCACCGCAGCAACGACCCCTCCGATAATGGGTGCGATAATGAACAGCCATAATTGTCCCAGCGCCTTGCCTCCGGCGAATATGGCGGGGCCAAAAGACCGGGCGGGATTCACTGAAGTGCCGGTAATGGGAATGGCTACCAGGTGTATGAGCACGAGCGTAAGGCCTATGGCGAGTCCTGCCATATGACTGTCGCCCAGGCGCGAGGTCACTGCAAAGATCACGAAGAGAAACATAAAAGTCAGAATGACCTCTGTCAGGAACGCGGAAGCCGTGGTGTAATTGCCCAGGTATCCGGGTCCCCAGCCGTTGGAGCCCAGCGCCCATTCACCCAGTTGGAAATTGGGGCTTCCTTTCTGGAAGGCGTAGAGTACTGCTGCGCCGAGGGTGGCGCCGATCAGCTGTGAAATGATATAGCCGATGCTGTCTTTGGCGCTGATCTTTCCTGCAACCAGCATGGCAATAGTGATGGCGGGATTGATATGGCAGCCTGAGATGGGGCCGATAGCATAGCACATGACCACCACTGTCAGGCCAAAGGCCAGGGCGATGCCGAGGAGACCGATGCCTGCGGGAGCGCCCGCCAGCACTGCGTCGGGGATGGTTTTACCGGATACTACGGCAGCACCGCAGCCAAATAACACGAGAGCGAATGTGCCGATGCATTCGGCAAGGTATTTTTTCATATAATAATGTTGTGTTATATGAAGATATGAGTTTTTCCGGTAAATCTTTTGGAGTTCCTGTCAGAGTTAGAATTGTCCTGTGCTCAGGAGTACAAGTGTGCAGGCTTCCAGCGGCTGAATGCCGTTATCCTGAGCCAGCTGTTCGAGTTCGGGATTCTCTGCGCCGGGATTGAAGATGATCCGTTTGGGATGAAGTGAAATGATATAGTCGTAGTATTCCTTTTGATGGGTGGGGTTCAGGTATAGTGTCACTGTGTCGATGTCGGTGTATTCCTTCTTGTCTGTTTCTATGGGAATGCCGCCTGCTTTCACCTGTTTGCGACCGATGGCGACAACGGGGTGACCATGGCTTTGCAACCTGTTCATAGCGAGGTTGCTGTATCGTGTCGGGTTATCGGAAGCGCCGAGCACCAGTGTCTTTTTTGTGGTCGTAGCCATGGTACAGTTAAATTACAAATTCTGATGGCATCTTGTTTGAATTACCCGCAAAATATTGTTCTGAATGTCTTTCATGATCCAGCCTGCCCAGAGACTGGCGTAGAAGTTGAAGTCGGTTTTGAGCGCGAAGTGGCTATACAGGTGCAGGCGGCAGCGGCCGTTGCCGAGATCTTCGAGGCGGTAGGTGCCATCGAGGACCTCGAAATATTCTCCGCCAATGACGACGTGCTTGTCCATGGCCGTTGGGGGAATAGCCCGGGGATCGGCTTTGATGGTGAAATGCGTGTCAACCAGCCGTGGTCTTCTGTTTCGCTGCGGCATAAAGGAGGGGGATCGTCATCGTGATCAGCCAGGACTGGATAGTGCGGTTCATATATGTGGATTAAAATACGTCTTTTATTTTTAGATCGGGCAGGTTCTCGCGGATACGTTTGGACAGCTCGGGCAGGCGGATGGTGGGAACGCCCGGGAATAAGTGGTGTTCGAGGTGATAGAACATGTTAAAGGTTAGCCAGTTCTTCCAGCGGGGGCTTACGGATCTTGCGAATACCTCTCCGTCACAGTCGTGGTGGACGGTCCATACTGCAAAGAAGGCGGTGAACAACTCGCCGGTGCACATGACGATGATATGGTATTCGAGAAAACGGATATGCAGCGAGAAGACGAGGGCTGCGTACAGGACGATCGCTATGAGCTCTCGCCGGACGGCCTTTCTGGTGGCGGCTTTTGGAGAGCGCAACGCGGATGCGTGCAGGCGGTAGATAAAGGCCGGGCCGTATAGAAGCGCCTGCAGGGCGGTCATTTTTGCGCAATTGCCTTCGACGTCCTGTTCCTGCAGACAGTATTTGTGATGGCGAAGGTGATTGTATCTCACGGCGTGCATGGCGGTCATCATCAGGAGGCTGTTGACGAACAGCGTTGCTTCTGTCAGCGTGCGGCTGACGCCGAGCGTATAGTGGAAACCGTTGTGTACCTGGCGGAGACCCGTGAGGAAGAAGACAAAGGAAAAGGGCAGCGCGAGGAGATAGTAGTGAAAGAACGCCAGTCCGCAGGAGATAAGGAGCCATGGTATGGTGATCGAGTTCTCGATGATCCGCTGGCGGGTGGTCAGCCGGGTGAGGTCTTTCCACCGGATCGACCGTAGTCGGGGGTCTTGTAAGAGGGGCATATGTGTAGCTGTTTTAGTTGTTGCGGCGTTGTATCCGGAGGATCGAGCGCAAGGCGGAGTCGATGCGGGGGTACTGAAATGCGAAGCCTGTCTCCGTGAGCCTGGTGGGCAGGACCCATCGGCTTTTCAGCACCAGCTCGGTCTCTGTGCCGATAAGCGCCGCTCCCAGCCTTAGAAGCCATGCCGGCATGGGCAGGCCGACGCCAACGCCCGCGAGCCTGCGCAGGGTCGACATGAAGTGGCTGTTGGTGACGGGGCCGGGAGATGAGAGGTTATAAGTCCCTTCCAGATCAGTGTGGTCGAGGAACCATTCTATTGCGCGGCGGACGTCGTCGATATGTACCCAGCTGTACATTTGCCGGCCGCTGCCCTGGCGGCCGCCGAGGCCGAGCTTTATGAGGCGGAGATAGGGGACCAGGACGCCGCCTTCTACGAGGGTGATGGCCATTCGCAGGGCAATCTTACGGGTGAAGGGGGTGCGCTGACCGGCGAAGGTGGCCTCCCAGCGCTGGCAGACCTGTACCGAGAAGTCGTCGTGGTATTCTCCGGTATATTCGTCCTGCGGTCTGTCCTGTGCGTGTCGATAGATCGTGGCGCTGGCTGCGTTGACCCATAGACGTGGTGGCACCGTGGCTTCGCGGATCGCCTGGCCGAGGACTTTTGTCGCGTCGGTGCGGCTGTCGAATATCTCCTGGCGGTTGCGGGCTGTGTAGCGGCAGTTGACGCTGCGTCCGGCGAGGTTGAGGACGATATCGGCGCCTTCCAGCTCCTGCGCCCAGTGTTTTTCTACGGACCGCCCGTCCCAGCGCCAGTAGGTGATGTTATAGCCATCTTTGGCGGAGAGGAGCTTGTTGCTATAGGTATTGTTGTGTTTGTTGACGGACAGGCGGCTGAGGATGATGATCTTGTTGTCTTTCCCCCAGCGGGCGGCGAGTGCCTGGCCGATGGAGCCGGTGCCGCCGGCGATGATGATCTTTTTGTTCTTCATTTTTATTGTTTTTGAACTTTCAGAACAAATTGAAATATGTATACCAAATAAAAGCCGTAGTAACGGCTTGAATGTTATATGTTGGGCAGGGTCTGCGAACCCCGGGGCTGGTTGTGGCCGCGGAGCCGGAGGGCCTGGTTTTTGAAGGACCTGGTGCGACACCGGGCCCCGGTCTTTGCGCGCCTGGTCGCGTTCCGGCTAGTGTTTCGCGCCGAAGAGCTTCATGAGGCTGCTCCAGAACCAGTGTTCATCGGCCTTGATCATCGTGTCCAGGGTCTTGTCGGCCTGTTCGCTGAATTTGCGGATGTTCTGAATGGTATCGGTAAACGTTTTAACTGCCTTATCGCGCCGGTCTCCTTCTACTTCGCTGAGCTCTTTCAGGACGGGGATCATGAGGTCGAGCTCCCGTTTTTTCCTTTCTTTCACGATCTGTCTTGCAACTTTCCAGATATCCTTTTCTGCGGTGAAGAACTCTTTTCGTTCGCCGGGTACGATGACCTTTTGCACCAGGCCCCAGTCTATCAGTTCGCGGAGGTTCATGTTGGCGTTGCCCCTGCTGATGTTCAGCTGTTCCATGACCTCGTCGGCGCTCAGGTGATCGGGGCTTACGAGCAAAAGAGCGTGTATTTGCGCCATGGTCCGGTTGATCCCCCAGTTGGTGCCGAATCTTCCCCAGTTAGCGATGAATTGAGCCTTTGCTTCTGCTAATTGCATGGTGTAAAGTTAATGAATTTTCTGAACTTTCAAAACAAAGTGAAAGTTTATTTGGAGAGGGGGGCTTTGGATTATTTGAAGAGGATGGGACTTTTGGATTGACGGTTTCGCCCGGATGAGAAATATATGGGGGGCGGGGGTAACCGGGATCAATATTTAGGGCAGGTATATTGTTTGTCCTCTTTCTGCCTGAATCCGTCTTTGCGTTTGCCGGGGCGGATGACCAGCGCGAGGTAAAAGCCTCCGTTCGCGGATTTGGTTTTGGAGAAGACGGTGCCCAGGTTGTGTACACCGAAAAGGACTGGTCCTGCTTTTCCGGCTGCGCCGAGCCAGATCTTTCCGTCGGTCGTCACTGTGAGCGGGAGGTAGGCGCCCCATGTTTTTGTTTCCCATCGCGGGGTCAGGGCCAGGAGCGTCATCTCTTTGGTGAAGAGCCGTTTTCCATAGTTGTTGCCGCCGAGGTTGAGGGTGAGGTCTCCATTTATTGCGAAATTATTCGGGAGCGGCCGGTCGATGTTGATCACGAGTCTTGCCGGGTTGTATATCGTGAAATACCCTTCCAGGCGGTTGAAGGTATTGACAATGGTTCCGAGGCTATCGTTGAATCCTTTCACACTGCCGGGGTTGTTGAACTTATTATTGAGGTCGGCGTCTGTTGTCGTTGTTTTGGGATTGGCGACAAACCTGCTTTGGGTGCCATAGGTATATTTATTCCCTCCCAGGTCAAGCAGGCTTACACCGATTTTCCATTCGTAGTCAAAATAATCGTCCGCGTCGTTGAAGGTCCGGACGCCCTGGGATTTTACCATGTATTCGACGCCAAGGTCGATAGCGGCGCCGGACTGAGTATGGTGAATGAAGTCACGTATGTTGGTGCCTGTGCTCTGGTTATCGTGCCAGAAGTCGAAGTTGGATGAATAGCCGTAGCTGGCAGTTGCGGTAGCCAGATTGAAGACGGGGGTGTCTTTGGGTATCGATTGGGTGACCGACCCGTTCGTCAGCCGCAAATAGGCACCGGAGAGGCCTTTCATCAGCTTGAGCGTAACACCCGCGTTGAGCTTTCCGTATTCGTCGTCCCAGAGTGTTCTGCTGTAGGTGCCGTACAGCTCGAGCCAGCTGCTGGTAACCATATTGGCCTTATACGATGCGCCCTCGTTGATGAGGAAGAAGTTGTTCATGTCTTTCAGCGAGTCGTTGTAGTTGACCGTACCTGTCCTTGCCGACAGATATCCGCGGAGGTTGGCGCCGAAGGAGATGGCTTGTTTGCGGTCCAGCGAGATCCGGACGTTCAGCAGGTGTATGTTATAGTTGAGTGCTGCGAAGCGCGCGAGATTTCCTTTAGTCCAGTTATAGCCGATAGTGTCGGGGTGGGACAGGTAAGAATAGTTGGTGAATTTGACCGCATTGGTGCTATTCTTTAACTGGGTGGAAAATAGGGTTATGTCCCAGGGATAGGGTGTGCTCAGGATCGAGGCAGGATTGTTGGCTACTCCCAGCGATCCCGCATATGGGGATCCCTCTACGGCATGATAGTCCTGCGCCCAGGCCCCAAAGGAAAACACCAGTAATACCGCTGTTATGCATTTTCGCATCCGGATAATTTTTTTCTTCTGCCGTAAGGTCATCTGTCAGCGGCAATTGTAACAAATCAGTTGAAAGTCAATGGATATTGATGGGTCTTTCCGGCGGGATACAGGGTAGGACGAAGGCGTTTAAAAGGGTTGACCGTGCGTCTGTCTGATCAAAAAAGAGACCAGCTTCGGATAGGGCTTTAACGAAGATAATAAAAGATTAGTACGTGACTCACTAACAAACCATCGCTGCAAAAATCTTCCCATCCACATACGTCTGCCGAACTGCCTGTGCCACTGGTCCGAATATTCCTGTTCGAGCTCATACCGGGCCAGCTGTCCCTTGAGAAAGGCATTGATACAGTGAGAAGCGATCTTGCTACCATGTAAGGCCATGCTCATTCCATTGCCAGACAAGGGTGGGATCATCCCGGCTGCATCTCCGATCAACAAAATATGTCCTTCCACCTGTGTTCTTTTTTCAAAGCTGATCTGGGAGATCGTCACCGGCTGTGCGAACAGGGGTTGCATGGAAGAGAACAGCTGTTCCAGGTGTGGATTCTGTCTCAGTATCCTCTTTTCCATTTCCGGGATGGAATTGCCGCTGATGCGCAGGTTTTCCGCTGTTGTCATATAGCACAGACAACACTTTCCGTCCTCGACATTGGAAACGCCGCAATAGCCGTTGGGGAAATGGTGCAACCCGATGAGATCAGCCGGGAAATCTCCTTTTACATGGTACTTAACGCCCACGTAGTTGTTCAGCCGATCAGACCTTTTCCGGATGAAATTACGTTGCCATCGTATGTCAAGGTTGCTTCGCTTGCCAAAAGTTCCACAGGCCACGGCTGAATAGAAGGTGCCGGCGCTGGTCTGGGTCTCGAACTGCGACTGCCGGAAGACGATATCCGTCACCTTTACCGATTCGAAGAGGTCCACACCGGAGGATCGGGCGATGTCGGCCAGGGCCGCGTCTATTTTGTATCTGCTGATGCCAAAGCCGCCGAGCGGGAGCTCGTGTTCGAGCGTCTGGCCATTGGGAGAGGACATCACCAGCCTGCGGATGATGGGGAGGTTCCAGTCGCTTAGCGGCAGACCCAGGTCTTCCAGGAAGTTCCAGCTTTCGAGGCTGATATATTCCCCGCAGACCTTGTGATAAGGATAGGTCTCCTTTTCGAACAGGGCTACGCGATATCCATTCCTTGCCAGCTGAATGGAAAGCGCAAGACCTGCCAGCCCACCGCCTGTTATTGTGACGTCGTACATAGTTGATCAGTTGTGTGGTCTTTTCTTTCTTACCACCAGCCATCGAAACGCCCATTTCCACTGCAGCGAGCATTCTCCGATGCCTGCCGCCTGCAATATATTTTCCCATTCGCTGCGGCTAAAGCCCCGCAATACGGATAGCGGAGCGTCGTTCCTTACCAGATAGCTGCGTGAGAAAAGCCGTGTCAGCAGCCGGATGGAATTCCAGGCCAGGGGATGACGGTGCAGGTCATTTATGAACCAACCTGTCCCCGCATTCCTTTCCATCCACTGGAGCATGCCGACCAGCTGCTGGTCGCTGAAATGGTGGCAGAACAGAGAGGAGAAGATGATATCCGGCTTTTTGTCGCCGAACTCAATGTCCCGGTAGTCAGAATGTATCCACCGGGCCTCTCCTTCTTTCCATTGCTGCTGCGCTACTCTGACGCAGTGCTCGTTGTTGTCGATGCCGATGGCGTCGACGCTGATATCCCACTGGCGGCACTTCCGGCTGAGGACCCGAAGGTTGTCCCCTCCTCCGCATCCGATCTCGCAGACGCTGATCCGTTGGGGATCGCGCCACATAGCACTTTCTCCCTGGTAAAAGCTGAACTTCATCGTAGAGACCAGGTCCTTTATCCCTCTTGTGCTTATCGCATGCCCTCCCAGCCAGGTATTGATCGTATCCAGCTCGAGCATGTTCCTGCGGATATCCTCAAATGGAATATCGTCGCGGTCGAGCAGCTCTTTTTCGAAACTTCGGTGAGAGAAATCGGGTTTACCAGCCATAGTCCTTTACGTTAGTTGGTTGTCCCGAGAAAGGTCTCCATCGTCAGTCCCGGGCCGAATGCCGCCCCGAATATACAATTTGGCCGGCTATAGTCCAGCTTGTCCAGCATGCGTTTGAGGACGAAGAGTATCGTGGGCGAGGACATATTCCCGAACTGGTCCAGGATCGCATAGCTGTCGTCGAGATGGCCGTTGGTAAAGGAGAGGCTTTTGTATATGGCCTCCAGTATCTTTTTGCCTCCGGGATGTATGCACCAGTGGCTGATCATTTCCCGCCGGAGTCCGCTGTTTTGCAGGGCGTTGTCCACCAGGGCGGCAAAATCTGCGCGGATCAGCCCTGCTACATAGCCGGTGAGCGTCATCTGGAAGCCGGTCGAGGACAGGCGCCAGGTCATTTCGTTCCTGCCTTCCGGTATGATCTCCGAGTAAAAATGCTCAAGGCGGAGTCCTTTTGTTCCGTGGTCATCGGGGACGACCAGCGCTGCAGCGCAACCATCTCCGAACAGGAGGCTGGACAGCATATTGTCGAGCGTGGCTCCCTGCTGGAAATGAAGCGTACAAAGCTCGGTACAGACGACCAGGGCCCTGGCGTCAGGGGCCGAACGGACAAGGGCATCCGCTAGTTTGAGCGCGTGTACGGCGGCATAGCAGCCCATAAAGTTTATCGAGGTTCGGAATGTTGTTGGCGGCAGGTGCAGGGCATCTACCAGCTCGAGGTCGAGGCCGGGTGCGCTCATCCCGGTGCAGCTTACCGTGATCAGGTGTGTTATGGACTCAGCCGCCTGTCCTGCCTGTTCCAGGCAGCGGTGCACGGCTTGCAGCGAGAGTGGCCCTGCGTGCTGTGTGTATAGCTGCATACGTTGTTCGAGGGAGGGAAAGGGTTCCAGGTTCTCTGTGGGTGGGTAGAAGCTCCATTCGCCGGCGGGGCGGGTGTAATCCGGTATGACGGAGTACCTTGTATGTATCCCGCTGTGCTCATAGAGGAATTTTACCGTTCTGTTCTTTTCCTTGTCCGGCGCATAGATCCGCTGCATAAAGGGCAGAATATGTTCTTGCCGGTGTACAAAGGCGGGAACGGCCGTTCCTATGGAAATGATCTTGCTCAAAATAAAGCGGTTGATTTATATACGTAATCTATTGCTGCAAAGATGGGACCAGCTACCCCAGCACCCCCATCAGCAGCACGGCGATAAAGCCTGCATTCGTGCACGCCGAAGCGATCAGGTTCATACGCATAGTGTTGGAATAGCTGGCTTCTCCGGGATCCCGCCAAACTTTGACGGCCCATATAAGAAAGTAAACGATCACGGGGAGCATGCAGGTTGCCAGCACCTGAAATTCTCTTATCTGCAAGGTCAGGAGGAAGTAGCGGGCGAGCAGGAGGAAGGCGATGATATAGACCAGGGCTGTAAAGATGAAGGTACCCCGATAGCCCAGCATCAGGCTCAGGGTCCTTACTCCGTCCTTTCGGTCTGCCTCGTGCTGGTAGATCTGCGTCAGGGGGTAGAAGCCGCCCAAAAGCAGAGAGCAGGCGATCATCGCCTCTGCAGGCACCTGAAGGCTTTCCTGCAGGGCTGCCGGATTGTGGCTGCCCTGATAGACCAGGAAGAAGACCAGTGCGCCCTGGCAGCTGATCACGGTGATATAGCCGATAATGGGATATTTTTTGAGCCGGATCCCCCGATAGCTGTAAGCGCGGGAAGCGAGAATATACAGGGCGAGGCCGGCCACGAAATACCAGCTGATCAGCATGCCCAGCAATAGTCCCAGCGCGTCCATTCCCAGCGTCACCCAAAAGAGCTGTCGGGTCGGCTGCAAGGGTGTCCTGAGTCCGCCGATGGGCGTCGTATCTCTGTCCATCAGGCTGTTGTAGCCGTTGCTCGCGGGGTAGACCAGGACGTGCAGGATGAAGAAGATCAGCAGGGCCCGGCCCCAGCTGCGATTCACTACCTGTCCCAGCGCGAACCAATATACGGGCATGAGGAAGAAGGAGAAGTGCAGACGCAGCAGCTGTAGGGTCGAGGCTTCCAGTCTTTTCATAAAATGGGGCTATCCGGTGGTTGGTAACGTAATGTCAGCTGTTCGTAGATGATCTTGAACCAGACTACAATGCCCATGACGGCCTTTATTCCGTAAGGACGGACGATGTCGTTCCTTACCGGAGCGGGAACGAGGTCGGAAACGGACATTGATATCAGAAAGAAAGAGAGGATCAGCAGGATCAGGTTGAGCGTGTCGCGGCGCTGCGAGAAGTACCAGATGCCGATGCCCGCCGTGACGATGACGAAGGTGGGTGATTCGGCCTTGTGGTTGAATATGACCATCCAGATCAATACAGAAGCGAGGTATAGGATCCGGTAAGTATAGTCTTTGTAGTGCCGGAAATGGACCAGCGGCAGCAGGAACAGAATTACGCCTGCAATGGTGACGGCATTTTTCAAGGAGGCAAGGTGAAACCAGGTGTCCATTATTCCCATCAGGGATGTGCCCATCGACGCCGACCGGTCGTTCAATAGCAGCGACAGCCAGCTATGATAGAGGAAGCCAAGCTGGTCGGTGCTGACGGCGACCAGCGGCAGGACGGCAAAGAATACCATCCAGAAGATCGTCCAGGCTGCCAGCCGCAGCTTACCGGGATAGAAAAGATAGAAGACCAATGCCAAGATGCCGTAGATTTTTATATAGAACGAGAAAACGATGCAAAGGGTTGACCAGGCATATTTCGATCGTTCGGCCAGCGCGAAGGCGAGTACGATGAGGCCTGCCATCAGGCCGTTGCTTTGGGTGTTCTGGATCGAGAGCAGCATTTCAAGAAGGGAGAACAGCAGGATCCAGCTTTTTCTTTCGTTGCTGAGATCTGGAAGGAGGCGGATACCGAAGAACAGGCAGAGTGAGTTGATCAGGTTCCATAGCAGCAGTCCGATCGAATCGGGCATCCAGGACAGGACGCCGAAGCAAAGTGCGAAGGCGGGGCTGTATTTGTAGAGGTCCCAGTGTTCGGCCGGGAATAGCTGATAGATATCCTTTCCCTGCAGGAGGTGGTAGAATGAAAGCTTGAAGATGCGGAAATTGTTGTAGCGGAGATAGGCGGGGCCTCCCGGGATATAGGTCTTTAGTCCGCCGAAGATATCCTGTGCTGTTGCGATGACGGCAATAAGGATATAGGCGATAAGGACGATCGTCAGGTTTTTGGAGCGCCAGGTCTGCAGGAGATTGCTTTTCGAGAGATTCATAGTTACTAATTTCCATAAGGGGCCATGCCGTAGCAGTCACAGTCTTTTTCGACGGGCACCTGTAAGAGGCTGGAAAAGTGTTTGTAAAAGCCGATGCGGTCTTCGCGGTTTGCTTTTATTTCCGGGTTTTGACTTTTGCATTCGACCCCGCCGTTGATGATGTTGATGGTCATGCCGAAGCCGGCTTTCCGGCCCTGTTTAAGGTCTTCTGCGTCGGGCTGCCATTTGCCGACGATCACTTCATGGCACGAGGGTTTTGGTTTTTGTGCTCTCATCCAGAACCAGATGGCGGTGCGGAAGGCGATGCTTCCGTCGTGGCTTACCAGCTCAGGTTTTGAGAGGAGGGGCAGGTGGAGCTCGTCGCCGGCCAGTCCATAGTTGTATGCGTAGCTCAGCTGCAGTGGTCCGCGGCCGTGATAGGATTTACCGGGGACGGGCTTATAGGAGCTGGTGCCGCCTGTGTTGTATACTGTACAGCGGCCTGTGAGGCAGGCCTGTTCGTCTGTGTAGTAGAGTCCCCAGGCGTAGGGGCCACCTTTTGAGCCGGTTCCGCCATTGGTGGTCTCGTGGGCGGCGTGCGCAAAAAAAGCCGCCAGCTCCCTCCGGCGTGTTGTCTGGTCGCCTTCTACGGCGAAGAGGGGGAAGCTGGCAGCTGCTTTTATAAATGCGTCGTAGCTGTAGAGTGGGTGATGGTGCGGAAAGAATTGTTCGTATTGTTCCCTTGAGAGAAGGGCCGATATATCTGTCCGTTCGGTTTGGGCTGTGGTCTGCCCTGCCGAAAGCCATCCGATAAGCAGTAAGAGGTAAAGTTTCATCCGCTGATTTACTGCTAATCTAGGTAAATTCTACCACATGTACTATCTCCTCTGCTTATCGGTTGTTCTTACCATTTTTCGTCGCCTGCGCTCTGGTTGACCTGGAACGGGAAGTTGCCATCGTCGTTCGGTTTATCTACCTTTTTTGGCGCGGGAGAGGAAAGCATGCCGGGGTTGGGTCTGGTCCGCTGCGGTTGATCGGGGCGTTTTCTTTCCGGCATTGGTCGCTTAGCCTGTTGGCTATTGTCAGTGTTTTGCTGGCCGCCTTCCTTTTTGCGGGGGATGCCACCACCGTTGTGTTGTTGCTGGTTGCTATTCTGCAGCTGGTCGCCGCTCTCCTGCTGGTGACTATTCTCAAGCTGGTGAGCGTTCTGCTGACCGTTGTTCTGCTGGCTGCGCTGTTGATTGTTCTGGGGTTCGCGTCTTTTGCCCTGGTTTCCCTGGTTGTCGTGGCCCCTGCCCTGGTTCTGTTGGTTGTCGCGACCTCTTCCCTGGTTCTGCTGGTTCCTGCCCCGGTTCTGATTGCCCTGGTTGTTCTGGCGGCCTCTGTCACTGCCTCTGCCGCTGGCGTTGCTGAAGCTGGCGGCGTTGCCGGAGCCTGCGGCCATGACGAGTGCGCCGGAAAACGAACCGGACATAACGTGAGGATGATCTTCTACCACGGGTATCGGCTTGGCGATGAGCTTCTGGATATCGCGGAGAAATTCTTTTTCTTCTTCGTCGCAAAAGGAGAGCGCTGTACCGTTGGCGCCTGCTCTGCCGGTACGGCCTATGCGATGCACGTAGGTTTCCGGTACGTTGGGGAGCTCGAAGTTGATGACGTGGGTCAGCTCGTCGATATCGATACCGCGGGCGGCGATATCTGTTGCGACGAGGATCCTTGTCTGTCTGCTTTTAAAATTGAGGAGTGCGCGCTGGCGGGCGTTCTGCGACTTGTTGCCATGGATCGCTTCGGCGCGGATGCCGGCTCTTACCAGTCCCTGTGCTACCTTGTCGGCGCCGTGCTTGGTGCGTGTGAAGACCAGTGCGGAGGGGATGGCGGTAGTTTTCAGGATGTGGAGCAGGAGAGATTTTTTGTCCTTCTTTTCGACGAAATAGAGGGACTGTTGTATTGTCTCGGCGGTGGAGGAGACGGGTGTAACTTCCACTTTGGCCGGGTTGACGAGGATGGAGTCTGCCAGTTTTTGTATCTCCGGGGGCATGGTAGCGGAGAAGAACAACGATTGTCTTTTTGGGGGCAGCTTGGTGAGCACTTTGCGGACGTCGTGGATGAAGCCCATGTCGAGCATCCGGTCTGCTTCGTCGAGTACGAAGTATTTGATGTCGCGGAGGCTGATGAACTTCTGGTCGATGAGGTCGAGCAGGCGTCCCGGAGTTGCTACCAGGATATCGGTGCCGCGCTGGAGGGCTTGTACCTGTGGGTGCTGGGGTACGCCGCCGAAGATGACCAGGTGTTTCATCCCGGTGTGCCGGCCGTAGGCGGCGAAAGAGTCGCCGATCTGAATGGCGAGCTCACGGGTAGGGGTAAGCACCAGTGCGCGGATCGGGCGTGGGCCTCCCTGTGGGGTTGAGGCGGTGATGCCTGCTGCGTCTTCGCAAAGCAGCTGAAGTATGGGAAGGGCGAAAGCAGCGGTCTTCCCGGTTCCTGTCTGGGCGCAGCCCAGCAGGTCTTTTCTTTCGAGTAAGAGAGGTATAGCCTGTTGTTGAATGGGCGTGGGGGTGGTATAACCCTCATTGTCCAATGCTTTTAACAAAGGCTCAATTAGATTGAGATGTTGAAATGACAAAGTGATAACTATTTAATTTGAAAAATGCCCATCTACTCAGCATTATCCTTCGGGCGTTATACAGAAGGTTGTCACGAAAGTGATTAGAAAGGAATAATAACGAATGCAAAGGTAGGAAAATTTTAATTAATTATCAGGGGGTGGGCGGAGCATTGATAATCAATCGATTAATAAAAAGGAGAATTTTTTTAAAAATAATTGCGGTTTAATTAGGCCGCAATTGAAAAGCGTCCTATATTTGTACTGTCAACGATGATGATATAAGAAACAGACCTGCAGGTGATTCGAGCCTGCGACAGCCATAACGAAGTAGCCGCTATCTGGCTGATATTATCCTGATCAATATACTCTTAATGAAGCGCCCTTACGGGCATTCCAATAAGTCTTTTAAGTTTCAAGTTTGGTTGGAACAGCAAGGACACAGTTCTTGAAGGACTTCTATTTCTATAGAAGATCTAAAAGGATAAGGTTTAAAGAGCCCCCTCATTTCTATGAAGGGGCTTTGTTTTTTTACTGGAAGCTGATGTGGAACTGTCCATCGATCTCGTAGTAGTAGGAGTGATCTTGCCGGGAGAATTTGATCGGGGCTCCCAATTCTTTCAACACTTTCAAATACTCATAGAGGCTGCGTTCAGAAATTCCCATTTTTTGGGCAAATTCGGGTGGAGAGCCTGTTCCTTTTGAGCGGATAAGCTGGTCCAGGCGCAGGAGAAGGTTGAGATACTGCTTCATAAACGGTAAAATTAATTACTACGTCAGAAGCCTTAACAGTTAGCCCCGGGGGTGTTCCCCGTCAGGTGATTTGGTGATTAAAAAAGATGAGAGCTAAAAATACAGCAGTCTATTAATTAGCCCAATAAAACTTAAGGCCGGTAAGAGATAACACTCATACCGGCCTGTCGTACTTCTTGTAGAGGGATGTCAGATCATCATTCGAAGAGGTTCTTCGAGATAGCTCTTCACGGTCTGGAGGAAGGCAGATCCTGACGCGCCGTCTACGACCCGGTGGTCGCAGCTGAGGGTCAGCTTCATCACGTTGCCCGGGACGATAGCGCCATTCCTGACAACCGGCACCTGCTGGATCGCGCTGACGGCGAGGATACAGGCATCGGGTGGGTTGATGATCGCGGTGAATTCATCTACGCCGAACATGCCCATATTGGAGATCGTGAATGTGCTTCCTTCCCAGTCTGCGGGCTGCAGTTTCTTGGCCTTTGCCCTTTGTGCCAGGTCTTTTACTTCCGTGGCGATCTGCGACAGGCTTTTGAGGTCTGCGAACCGTACCACGGGCACGAGCAGTCCGTCTTCGATGGCGACGGCCACGCCGATGTTCACGTGATGGTTGATGCGGATCTTGTCTCCGAGCCAGCTGCTATTGATAGCGGGATGTTGTTTCAGCGAGATCGCTACTGCTTTTAATACGATGTCGTTGAAAGATATTTTTACGGGAGAGACCTCGTTCATCCTGGCCCTGCTTTCTACGGCTTTGTCCATATCGATCGACATGGTGACGTAGAAGTGGGGCGCGCTGAACTTACTTTCGGCGAGCCTTTTGGCGATGACCTTCCGCATCTGCGAAACCGGTACTTCGTCGTAGCTAACCTGTCCGATGCTGGCGGGTATTGCTGCCGGTTTGCCTGCCGTTGCGGGCTGGGCGGTGGCGGCGGGCGCTTTGCCGGGAACGAAGCTGTCTACGTCCTTCTTTATTATGCGACCGTTGTCTCCGCTGCCCTGGACCTGGGCGATGTCGATGCCTTTTTCGGCGGCCAGTTTTTTTGCGAGCGGGGAGGCCTTGATCCGGCCGTCGGCGCTAACCGAGAGTCCGGAATGTGCGGGTTCGGCTGTTGCCGGGGCTGCTGCCTGTGCGGGCTGACTGGTCTGTGCTGCTGCGGCGGCGGGCGCCTGGGTTGGTCCGCCCAAAGCGACGCCTTGACTCGCTGCTGCTTTGATCTTTTCCAGGTCGACCTTCTTTTCGTCGCCGATGACTGCCAGCAGGGAGTTGACGGCGATCTTGTCGCCTTTCTGAGCGCCTACGTATAATAGTTTGCCTTCTTTATAGCTTTCCAGTTCCATTGTCGCCTTGTCGGTCTCGATGTCGGCGAGGACATCTCCTTTTTTTACCATATCTCCGACCTTTTTGTGCCAGTCGGCGATGACGCCTTCGGTCATGGTGTCGCTGAGACGGGGCATCAGGATAACTTCTTCCATTTTGGAAAGGTCAAGTCCGCCGGCCGCGGGGGCAGGGGCTGTTGCGGGCGTGGGGGCGGCGGCTGGTGCGGCAGCTGCTGATGCAGCTGGAGCCGCTGCGGGTGTGGGTGCAGGTGCACCGCCTTTGATCAGGGCCGAGATATCTTCTCCCGGTGCCCCGATGATCGCCAGCAGGTCGTCGACCTGTATCTTTCCGCCTTTTTCAGTCCCGGTATATAATAAGGTGCCGTCTTTATAGCTTTCGAGGTCCATTGTAGCCTTGTCCGTTTCTACCTCCGCCAGTAATTCTCCTTTCTTGACGGAATCGCCCACCTTTTTATGCCATGCGGCGATCACTCCTTCTGTCATCGTATCGCTCAACCGGGGCATTTTTATAATTTCAGCCATAACGCATTATCGAATTTAGATCAAATGAAATTGAGCCGTGAAATTAATACATTTTATGTCCCGGGAAATGCCCTTTCCCGAAAATTTAGGTCATTTCCCCGGACAGGGCTTATGTTGGTCCCGTGGACGAGCTGCCTGTGGCAGCTCAGGGGCGGAATTAAACCGTTTTTACGTTGCCGGTCCGCTTTAGTACGCCCCAGTGCTGCAATTCACCCTTGAAAGCCCGGCGTACGGCTCTGAAGAGCACGAGCCAGGTCAGCCAGCGCCAGATCAGCCGTTGAGGGATCAGCCAGACCAGCCGGCTCATCTTTTCCTTTTCGAAGCTAAAAGCCAGGAGGGCAACCAGCAGGTCCACCAGCATGAAGACGAGATAGTATCCGCCTATCTTGGAGGCGTTGCCGGTGAGCAGGCCTACGATCATGAAGAAGTCCGCCAGAGGGATGACGAAAGGTATGATATATTGAAAGATCAAAATGTTTGGCAGCGCGACCCAACCCAGCCAGCGGTATTTCCAGTTCATCAGGGCGTCTCTGTTCTTCCAGAAAGTCTGCATGACCCCGTAGCTCCAGCGGAAACGTTGCTTGAAGAACTGTTTGAGCGTTTCCGGAGCTTCTGTCATCGCGATTGCGCGGTTGTCGTTCTCGATCGTGTATCCGCAGCGGAGTATTCGCATGGTGAGATCACAGTCTTCAGCCAGGGTATCCGTGGTGAAGCCGCCCGCCTCTTCGATCGCCTTTTTCCGGAAGGCGCCGATCGCACCGGGCACAACAGTGATGGCGTTGAGCCAGGCAAAGGCCTTGCGGTCGAAGTTCTGGCTGCTGATGTATTCGATGGCCTGCCAGCGGGTCATCAGGTTCACCTGGTTACCGACCTTTACGTTGCCTGCTACGGCTCCCACTTTCGGGGCAGGCTGTCCCGCCTTTCTGCCGGCTCTTGTTGCGCTGAAATGTTCCATCAGCAGGCTGACGGCGTCATGTTTCAGCTTGGTATCCGCATCGATACAGATCACGAATTCTGCGTCGGAATGGCTGATGCCGAAGTTCAGGGCGGATGCCTTGCCGCCGTTGGGTTTGGTCAGCACTTTGACTTTTGGGTTGCCGTTAAAGGCCGCGCTTACCCTTTCATAGGTCTGGTCGGTGCTGCCATCGTTGATGAAGATGATCTCGAAATTGGGGTAGTCTCCATTCAGAAGGCTTTCCACCGAGCCTACGGCATTGACCTCTTCGTTATAGGCCGGTACGATGATGCTTACCAATGGGGCGTCGCTGCCGTCGGGCAGCCAGAAGGGGGCAAGAGCATATTTCTTTTCCCGGAAATGTTCCTTGGTAGCGATAAAGGCGATAAAGATCACGCGGCTTACCGAGAGCACCATGAATACGACGAACATGGAGAAAAGGATATGACCGCTCCAGTAGCCGAGCTCGGCGAAATAGTAGTTGATCTGCAGCAGGTAGTAGCCGCTGTTCTTGGGCACCGGGGGCATGATATCGTCCTTTGTCTTGCCCAGATAGTCGGCTACGGTAGTGAACTGGAATCCGCGTTTTTGAAAATGTTCGATGATCCGTGGCAGGGCTTCCACGGTTGCCGTGCGGTCTTCTCCACCGGCGTCGTGCAGGAGAATGATACTTCCGCTGAGCCCCGCTCTTGTCATCTCGTCTTTTCTGCGGATCACGCGGTCGACGATGCTATCTGCCGGCGTACCAGGCTCCCAGTCGAGCGGGTCGATGGATTCCCCGATGTCGAGGTAGTTCTTTTTCCGGGCGATGGCGACCGGTATCAGCTCTTCCCATTTCTCGGGCTCAAAGTCCGCGTTGTAGGGTGCGCGGAACATGATGGTCGATCGGCCGGTGATGCATTCGATCAGCAATCGGGTTGACTCCATCTCGAGGATGGCCCGTCGCTGGCTGACTTTCGCAATATTAGGGTGGGTGAAGGTATGGTTGCCGATCTCGTGGCCTTCTTTGAACTCCCGTTTTACGATAGGTATATTGTTCTCGGCGTTGATGCCTACCACGAAGAAGGTGGCGGGTACGTGATACTTGCTGAGGATGTCGAGGATCTTGGGCGTATAGTTGGGGTCGGGGCCGTCGTCGAAGGTCAAAATCAGTTTCATGGAGTCGAGCGAGCCGTATTTCCGGGCTACGAACCTTGACGGGAGGCTATCATAGCTCTCTTCGCTGATGAGCATCTCTCCCGTGTTGACCTCCGGCGTGATCCGCCCGTTGGTGGGAGTTGCGATGACGTCGAGCACTTCGCCCGAGCCTTCGTAGTCTACGAAGTCGGCGTTGGTCATCGCGTCCACCTTGCTAAACTCCGAGAAATTGAAATGCCCCATTTTTGACTTCTGCATGTCCTGGTCGTAGAAGTACCACATTCTGGGGTCTTCATCCCCCAGTCGCCAGAGCGCCGTTCCGGCCAGACCATATTCGGTGGCGAAGCGCAGCGCATTGAAGGTCGTGGCTGCGTCCGTGAACTGCACCTGGTGGCGGGTGCCGTCGTCGTCGTCATAGTCGTAGTGGAGGTTGTACGAGTCGTCGTCGAAGTCGATCTTGGCCTCTTCGTCCTTGGCTGTGTACAGGGCCTGCTGATAGCTGACCGTTCGCGAAGACATTTCCTTGCCGAGGCGCCAGTCATAGCCATAACCCGCCAGACAGAGGATGAGCTTTTGAATGGGAATGTTCTTTACCGCGTCGTCGACCGCCCCCTCTATCCATTTCTGATGGGCAATGGGGCCGGGGCCTGAAGCGTCAGAGAACTGGTCATAGGCCATCAGGAATATATAGTCATTATATTTGGACAGCTGCTTGAAGTTGTAGTCTTCGTTGAACGGTATGACGTCCTGGGTTACCAGCAGGTGTCGTTCGTGCAGGTGCTCATAAAGGTCTTTCTGAAAGGCGACCAGCTTTTCGTTGTTCTTTTCTTCGAGCTCTTCGAAGTCCACATTCACGCCTACGAAGTGGTTCTGTTCCAGTATGCGGGTCACGTCGTTGATCAGCCGCTGTTTTTTTGCGGGGTCGTTAATGATACGGTGGACGGCGTCACCCCTGAACACTTCCTTGAAGTTGTTGGAAAGGATCGGGAGGACCTTGACCCCTGATTTCTTCATCACGTTCCATGCCCTGGCGTCGATATCTGTAAAGACCGTGTCTGCTGTGGGGTCGATAAAGATCCATTCCGGGATCACCAGGTTCATCTTGTCGATGTACTGCTGCAGCGAGAGAAAAGACTGGGCGTCCCAATCGACATAAAAACCGGCCCTTATGCCGGCAGGAAATTTGTTGAACGACCGAAAGTTCGTATCCACATTCCTGGCGCGGATGGCTGCCAGTGAATCCCGTCTGGCCTGACCGGGGAAGGCCCCAGCCTTGTATGGGACCTTTTCGTTGATGTATTTCCGGAAGCCTCCGTATTGTTCGATGAGGCTGTTCTTGAACAGGAATGATTTATTGGTATCCAGCACTTTTTTGTAGAGCTGGCTTTGCTCATTTAGTCTGGGCAGGGCGGGCGTATAGTTGCGGGAAATAGCGATATAGAAGATAACTACCCCGAGCAGCAGGATGAGGAATACGATCCGGCCTCCCCATTTGAACCGCTGCCAGCGGCCTGGCGAGTTGGTCTGAAATATCTGCCGTTTTGAAGTAGGACTAGAGTTACCTATCATAGATGCAAATTGGCAAAATTCCCGCCAATAAGGGATATGTCAACAATCAGCCTGCGGATTTAACTGGATTTTATAATCGCCCCTTGGGGAAATTATTATTTAGTAGTCCAGTTCCAGCCGCAGTCGGTCTTTCAGCTCTTTGACCAGCGGATACTGCTCGATCATCCGGATGAACTGCTCCCGCCGGTTCAATGGTTTTTCGGTGGGCTCTTCTTCTACGTGGGCCTTTTCCTCTACGATCACCGTAAAGGTTACGGTTTTATTGGAAAACGCTTTCTGGAGATGGTCCGACAGCGTGCGCTTTTCGTGTTCGATGAACTTTTGTTCGAGTGGGTTGGCTGTTATAGCCTCGAAAGTATTTTCGTCGATGATCCGTAGCGTGGCCAGCTCAAGGCTTTGCACTGCCGGGTTCCGGTTTTCCCGAAGATAGTCGGCATATTGTTGCCAGGCTTTGTGCAGGGCTTCGGGCTCCAGGGGAATGATGGCGCTGTCCTCACTGCCGGACTGATTGCGCGCGATCTGTTGTCTCAACTTACTCAAAGAACCCAGGGAGCCTCCGCCTGCGGCGGGTATTTTTGCCTGCGTTCCTGCCGGATTGCCGGGTCTTTGCTCCGCGGGGGGGGCCGATGCGATCGCCGGTTGGGAAGTGGCCGCTTGCGAAGCGGCTGGCTGCGGGGCCGCTACTCCTTCTTCTACCATCAGCCTGGCTCCTCCATTGGGGGCCGCTGTCTCAGCTGCTGCGCGTGTAGCATCCCGTCGTACCGGCTCCATGGCCGGAATGTTGCGGAAAGAAACCGGTCTCAGGGAATCAGACTTTTTTTTTCCACCGTCGCCATCTCCACCCGACACTGCTATATGCAATGCCTGCGCCAGGTAGCAGAGCTTGATCAGGGCGAGCTCGACATGGAGCCGCTTGTTTCGGGCCGACTTATAATTGATCTCTGCTTCATTTAGCACGTTCAGCATGCTGATGAGGTAGAGGGTATCCGTATTTTTTCCCGCGGCCACGTACTTGTCTTTGAAGCTTTCGACCACTTCCAGCAGGGCGGCCACTTTTGGGTCCTTACATACCAGGAGGTTCCGGACGAACTCGGCCAGTCCGTTCAGCACGAGGTCGCCTTCGAAGCCTTTGCGGTTGATATCGTCGTAGATGAGCAGCGCGTCTGCCAGATTTTGCTGCTGCATGGCGTCCAGGATGCGGAAGTAGTAGTCTGCGTCCAGGATGTTCAGGTGTTCCAGCGTGTTCCTGTAGTTGAGCTCACCATTGGTAAAGCTGACTATTTTGTCGAGGATACTAAGGGCGTCGCGCATGCAGCCCTCGCTCTTCTGGGCGATGATCTGAAGGGCCGGCTTTTCGGCGGTGATCTCTTCTTTTTTACAGATGTCTTCCAGGTGCTCGACGGTATCAGCGGACGTTATCCGTTTGAAATCAAAGATCTGACAGCGGGAGAGGATGGTCGGAAGGATCTTGTGCTTTTCTGTGGTAGCCAGGATGAAAATGGCGTAGGAAGGCGGTTCTTCCAGCGTTTTCAGGAAGGCATTGAATGCCGAGGTACTTAGCATGTGCACCTCATCTATTATATACACCTTGTATTTCCCTGCCTGGGGTGCGAACCGCACCTGCTCTACCAGGGTCCGGATATCGTCCACCGAGTTATTGCTGGCGGCGTCGAGCTCGTGGATATTCAGGGATGTGCCCTCATTGAAAGAGACACATGAGTGACATTTATTGCAAGCCTCCCCTTCCGGGGTGACATTTTCACAGTTGATCGTTTTTGCTAATATTCTCGCGCAGGTCGTCTTACCGACTCCCCTGGGTCCACAAAACAGGAAGGCATGCGCCAGCTGCTCATGCCGGATGGCGTTCTTCAAGGTGGTGGTGATATGAGACTGCCCTACAACGGTCGAAAAATCCTGGGGCCTATACTTTCGTGCGGAAACAATAAATTTATCCATTAGCTTACTCCTGTAGCAAACGTACAGCAAATCCTATATTAGGCAATGAACGGGCCATAATTTCTTGCCGGTCAGACCGTCAGGGAGGAAGTTGTACCTTTATTGAACATTTTTCTAAAAAACATTGTGAAAAATTTGGAATATTTACATTGTTAAGTAAATTTGTGCTGTTAATATTTCGATATGGGCATTCAGGAGCGTAAAGAGAAACAAAAGCTGGAGATCCGGAAACTTATTCTGGACGCGTCCATGAAATTATTTGTGGAAGAGGGATTTGGCAATGTCACCATCCGGAAGATCGCGGATCTTATCGAGTATAGTCCCACCACTGTCTACCTCTACTTTAAGGACAAGGACGAGATATTTTATAGCCTCCATGATATCGGCTTTCAGAAGATGGAGGAGATGAACCAGGACCTGGCGACCATCAATAATCCTCTGTTGCGCCTGCATAAGATGGGGGAGAATTATCTTGAGTTTGGCCTGACGAACCCGGAATTCTACAACCTTATGTTCATCCAGGAAGAGCCCATGAATAAGATCAACGAACTGGGCTGTGACTGGGTCAGGGGCGACAGTGCGATCTCGCGGCTGAAGGCGACGGTCTCCGAATGTATGGAGAAGGGGTATATGGCCAAGGGAGACCCGCACCTGGTGAGCCTTGGTGTCTGGAGTTTCGTACACGGCCTCGTCTCGCTTGCCATCCGCGAGCGCATGGAGAAGTTCGTGCCGCAAAAAAAGATGGTCCTACCCGTAATGAAGCAATCCCTGAATTGGTTTGTAAATAATCTGGAGACCCGGCCCGGTAATTTGGAGGCCCGGCCGGACAGCAAATAAAATAATTGATGATGCCCCGTGGGTTGGCCACGGGGCTATTTTTTGATACATGATGAACAGTGTTAATTTAATTTATATAATTAATAAACCGAACGTTATGCCAAAATTAGCCTATCTGCCATTGTTGTTTTTATTGGGCACAGGGGTCTTTGCCCAGCCGATCGCGGAGCCGCTATCGGGTAGCGGAGTGCTCGAGCGGTATATCTTCATAGGCCTCGACAGCAATCTTGCTCTGCATCAGCGAAATTTTGACCTGGAGCGCTCGCGGCTCGACCTCAAACGGGCGCGGTCGCTTTTCTATCCTCAGGCCGGTTTCAGCTCGGAGTATACGCTCGCCAATGGCGGCCGCTCCATCGACATCCCGATCGGGGATCTGCTCAACAGCGCCTATTCGACCCTCAATCAGCTGACCAATTCGAAAAAATTTCCCCAGGTAGCCAACCAGTCTGTCCAATTCCTTCCCAATAACTACCACGATACCAAAATGGAGGTGACCCTTCCGATACTCAATACGGATCTGCAGCACAACAAAGAAATTAACAGCGAGACGATTGGCGTCCGTCAGGCAGATCGTGACATCTATCGTCGTGATCTTGTCCGCAGCATCCGTCAGGCGTACTATCAATATCTTCAGACCGGCAAGGCGGTCGAGATCTATACTACGGCTCTCGGCCTCGTTAAAGAGAACCGGCGCGTCAGCGGAAAATTTGTAGAGAACCATATGGCTACGCGTGAGATCGTTCTCCGGGCCCAGGCCCAGGTCAGCGAGGTGGAAGCGTCGCTCATCGATGCGGAGAATCAGCGTAAGAATGCTGCGGCTTATTTTAATTTTTTGCTGAACCGCTCCCTGGACAGCTATGTGGCGACTGATTCCTCGCTGATGGCTCCGGGGGTTGATGAGGCTGCGGACGCTCAGGGTAGTGGCGCTGCAGCGGCTGGCGGAGGCGATCTGCTTGCTCGTCGCGAAGAGTTCAATCGTATCAGGAGCTATCAGAAGATTACCGCCTCCAATCTGAAATGGGACCGTGCCTATCTCGTCCCCAAGCTCAATGCCTTTTATGACGTCGGCTTTCAGGGCTATGGTTTTCACCCCAACAGCTCGCAGTTCTATCAGCTGGCCGGTATTCAGCTGGTCTGGCCGCTTTTCAAGGCCGGAGACAATAAGCTAAAGATCCGCCAGGCCGAGATAGATATGGCTATGCTCGACGACCAATACAAGCAGCTGACCCAGCAGGTAAGTCTCGAACAGGAGACGACCGTCAACAACTATCGTTCCGCCCAGGAGGCCCTGCGTTCCCTGTCTGACGGAGTCAATAGCGCCCGCGAAGCCTACCGGCTGGCGGAGAGACGGTTCAACGAAGGCCAGGCGCTGCAGATCGAGCTCATCGATGCCCGAACGCAGCTGACCAATTCCGAGATCCGCTATTCGCTGGGGCGTCTTGCCGTCCTCAACAGGGCTGCTGACCTCGAACGTGTTAACGCATCCTACAAATTTTAGAACACTTCCAAACAACAAGCATATGAACACGAAATTGCTCAACACCATTCGTTTTCCCCTGGCCGTGCTGCTAGCCTTCGGCCTGGTTCGCTGCGGTCAGAATGTTGCTGCGGTCGCTCCTCCAAAGGACGAGCCTATCCCGGTAAAACTGCAGCCTGTGACAATTGGCGGTCACAACCGCATACTGCAGTATTCCGGGCTTATCGCTTCCAATTCCGAAGCCCGTCTGTCCTTTAAGATCGGGGGGATCATCTCCAGGATATATGTAAAGGAAGGCGACCATGTCGCTGCCGGCCAGTTGCTGGCTACGCTGGACCTCACAGAGATTGATGCCCAGGTAAACCAGGCGACACAGAACGTCGAAAAGTCACAGCGTGACGAACGCCGAATGACCAATCTTTACCGCGACACCGTCGCCTCTCTCGAGCAGCTGCAAAATACCCAGACCCAGCTGACCGTTGCCAGGGAAGCGCTGCGCATCGCCAGCTTTAACAGGCAGTATGCGCAAATACGGGCTGCTTCTTCGGGTACGATCCTTCAGAAGGTGATGAATGAAGGCGAATATGCCTCCGCCGGTGCTGCCGTGCTGGCCTTTAACGGTACCGGGCAGGGGGACTGGGTTGTCAGATTTGGCGTTTCCGATAAAGACTGGGCTGTTCTCAAGAAGGGCGACAAGGCCAACGTCACCATGGATGCTTATCCTGGTGAATCGTTTGGTGGAGTCGTCACCAAGCTGGCTGAAGGCTCGGACCCCAATGGGGGCACCTATGCTGTTGAAGTGACCGTCGCTCCGGCCGGGCATAAGCTGGCGCCTGGCCTGTTTTGCACCATTCAGCTGCAGCCGCCGTCCCCGTATGCCAAAAACTTTGTGTTCATTCCAGCGTCGGCGCTTGCAGAAGGCGACGGTAGTACCGGTTTTGTATACACGTTAAATGATGACAAAAGGACCGTTAAGAAGTTACCCATCCGTGTTGCCTACCTGCAGGGCGACCTTATTGCCGTAAGCAGCGGGCTCGAGAACGTACAGCAGGTGATCACCGATGGCGTGGGATACCTCACAGAGAGGTCCGTCGTCAAGCTCAGCACCGACACGAGCATTCATAGCAAATAAATGAATTGAGATGAATACGAACAACAACAACGGCCCGGCAGGCGCGCCCAGGAGGCGTCGCGGCCTTACCGAATTCGCAGTCCGCAACTATCAGTTCACGCTCATTGTATTCGTGATGCTGGCGCTTCTTGGGGTTAACGCCTTGCTGACCATGCCCCGGGGAGAAGATCCGGACACAGAGGCTCCGAGCTTCTCCGCTATTGTCATTTATCCCGGAACCAGTCCCAAAGACATGGAAGAGCTGGTCGTCAATCCCATCGAAAAGAGATTTAATGCGATGGACGATGTCAAACGCATCCGGTCTACCATCGACGACGGGCTGGCAGTCATACAGCTGGAATTTAAATATGAGACAGACCCGGACAAAAAATACCAGGACGTTATCCGCGAGCTGAACGCTGTGCGGGGTGAGCTTCCGCAGGACATCCTGAGTATCGACATCCAGCGGTTTACGCCTTCAGACGTGAATATCCTTCAGGTGGCGCTGCTCAGCGAGTCAGCTCCCTACAAGGACCTGAAAGAGTGGAGCAAAAAATTAAAGGAGAGACTGGAGAAGATCAAGACGCTCAAGAATGTGGACAACTGGGCATTTCCCGAGCAGCAGGTGCGCGTTGCGCTGGACCTTGAAAAGGTGGCTCAGAACCATATTCCCCTGAATGCAGTATTGCAGGCTATCCAGCGGGAGAATGTGAACATTCCCGGAGGCAGCGTCGACATGGGATCGAAAAAATTCAATATCAAGACCAGCGGGGATTATAAAAGTGTCGAGGAGATAAAGAATACCATTGTCAGCAGCGTGAATGGAAAGATCATTTATGTCAGGGACATTGCAGACGTGGGGTTCAACTACGAAGAGCAGAACTATATCGGCAGGCTCAATGGCAAAAGGGGGGTATTCGTTACCGCCAGCCGCAAGGCCGGGACCAATATTTTTTCCGTTGAACAGGAGATGGAGCCCGTGCTGCAGAAGTTCAAGCAGGGTCTACCACCTGCGATTAGCTTTGAAAAGAGCTTCAACAATGCGCAGAGTGTGCGGACACGGCTGGGGCATTTTATCCGGGATTTCGGTATCGCTATTTTCCTGGTATTGCTCACGTTGCTGCCATTGGGCCCACGCGCGTCAATCGTCGTAATGGTCTCCATTCCGCTATCCCTGCTGATCGGGCTGGTCCTGCTGAACCTGTTCCATTTCACGATCAACCAGCTGAGCATCGTGGGGATGGTCGTGGCGCTTGGGTTGCTGGTGGATGACAGCATTGTTGTGGTCGAGAACATCGAGCGCTATCTCCGGATGGGCTATTCGCGGGTAGATGCGGCCATTGCCGCCACGCGGCAGATCGGGCTGGCGGTGCTGGGCTGCACGGCTACACTGATCTTTGCTTTCCTGCCGCTGATGTTCCTGCCGGAAGCGGCTGGTGATTTTATCCGCAGTCTGCCGGCCGCAGTGGTCACTACCGTGCTGGCTTCGCTGTTCGTGTCGCTGACTATTGTTCCCTTCCTTTCCAGCCGCATCCTCAGTGGCCATGAGCATCCGGAGGGCAATTTCTTCCTGCGCGGGCTGAAGCGTTTTATCAACGGGTCATACCGCAGGCTGCTGCACGCGGCGATTGGCCGGCCTGCTGTTACGCTGGTCGTTGCGCTGGGCATTTTTGCGGGCTGTCTGGCGTTGATCCCCCGTGTTGGTTTCAGCGTGTTCCCTGCGTCAGAGAAGCCTATGTTCCTTATCAATATACTGACCCCTCTCGGGACCAGCCTGGCGGCTACAGATACGATCGCCCACTGGGTCGAGCGCCGGATAGACCGGCTGCCGGATCTGAAGAACTATGCCACCAATGTAGGGCATGGCAATCCCCGTATCTATTACAACGTGATACCCCAGAACGAACAAAGCAACTATGCGCAGATATTCGTTCAGCTGAATGAGACGCCGCCGTACAAAAAGAGGCTGATGATCGATTCGCTGCGCCGGTGTTTTGCGGATTATCCCGGCGCAAAGATCGAAGTGAAAGATTTTGAGCAGGGACCGCCGATAGAAGCGCCGATCGCTATCCGACTGTTCTCGGAGGACCTGGATACCCTTCGCAGCCTGGCTTTCCGGGTGGAAGATCTCCTGAAAAGGACGGATGGGACCATGTACGTGAACAACGAGCTCACTACCTTAAAGACTGATATCAAAGTCAGCGTCAACAAGGAAAAAGCGGGGATGCTCGGCGTTCCGGTGAATGATATAGACCGCACCGTCAGGCTGGCCGTGGCGGGGCTCGACATCGGCAAATTCCGGAATGACAATGAAAAAGACGACGACTACAATATCAACGTATGCCTGCCCCGCGGGCAGCGGCAGTCTCTGGACGCATTAAACAAAGTGTACGTCAATTCCTTTACGGGGGCTTCTGTCCCGCTGAACCAGGTTGCGGATATACGTTTTCAGAGCTCACCCACCAGCATTCACCACTACGATAAAGATCGCTATACCACTGTGACGGCTTTTGTCCGCAGCGGATTCAATGTCACACGTGTCACTCAGGGGGTGCTACAGGAGCTGGATAAGATGCATTTCCCCAAGGGGGCGACGTATATGGCGGCTGGCGAGGTGGAAAGCAAAAACGAGAGTTTTGGGGGGCTGGGGTCGATCATCCTGATCACCGTTTTTGGCATATTGGGTATCCTTATCCTGGAGTTCAAGACCTTCCGGGGGACGCTGATCGTCTTGTCGGTTGTGCCGCTGGGGATCATCGGCGCGGTGCTGATCCTGCTGGCTTCGGGCAATACTTTTTCCTTTGTGGCGGTCATCGGTATCATAGCGCTTATCGGAATTGAGGTCAAGAACTCCATCCTGCTGGTGGATTACACCGACCAGCTGCGAAGGGGAGGGATGGGGCTGGACGAGGCGATACAGGAGGCGGGCGAAACCCGATTTGTCCCTATCATCCTCACCACGCTGACGGCGATAGGGGGGCTTATTCCGCTGGTTGCCGAAAACAATCCGCTGTATTCGCCGCTTGCGCTGGTGATCATCGGGGGATTGTTGAGCTCCACGGTGCTGACCAGGGTAGTGACGCCTGTTTTATACAAGTTGCTGGTGCCCAGGATACAGGTGGAGGCGACCGAGGAGGTGGGAGGGCCGGTGGCGGTTGTGGGTTGAGGTTGCAATTTGTGACCTCAAGTTTGGGGGAAAAAAAGCCGGACTCTCGTCCGGCTTTTTTTTATGCGGATAGCATGGGATGGCGCTTAAATTCTTTGCTTCGGTCGAAGAGGTAGCGGTAGGTGGTGAGCTTTCTGCTGACGTAAGTGTCTCCGAGCGAGCGGGCGACGTTGACCATTTTGGGGTTGAAGTCGCCGATCCACTGCATTTCGTAGTGGCGGTAAAAGCCGGCGGGCTGGACGACTTTGGCTATTTCGGTGATGATATAGGCGTCGACCCCCATGCCCTGGAATTCGGGAACGACTGCGAAGACGATCCCGGTAAAGTGACGGCAGGCGCCCCGGCTGCGCAGCCAGAGGAACTGCAGCTTTTGGAGCAGGCCGAATTTTCCCCCGAAGTGTTTGTAGTATTGGTTCAGCTCGGGGATGTTGATGAACATGGCGATGGGTTTGTCGTGGTGGTAGGCGAACCAGACGATATTCTCGTCCATCAGGGGTTTCATCTTTCTGAACAGCTGCATGACCTGCTCTTTCCGCATTGACTTTATGCCGCCATGGCCTGCAAAGGCGCCGTTGTAGACGGCGAGAAAGTCCTCTGCGTATTTTTCCAGCCTTTTCTTGTCGATGTGGCCCGCGGTGAAGGCGGGGTCGCCGGCGAGGGCGGCATGTCTGGCTAATATCTTGTCATTCAGTCGTTTTGTCGGGTCAAGGCCGAAGCACAGCTGGTGGAAGAAGGGTTTGAAGCCGTAGTTTTCGAGCAGGTCCTTATAATATGGTGGGTTGAAGTTCATGGCCCATAGGGGTTCATAGAAGCCTTCGACCAGGAGGCCCCACCATTTGTCCCGTTCGCCGAAGTTGATGGGGCCGTCCATGGCTTCCATCCCGCGCTGGCCGAGCCAGTGCCGGGCGACGTCCAGCAGCATATCTGCGGCCTCCTGGCTGTTGATACAGTCGAAGAAGCCTACGCCGCCTACGGGGACGTCGTCGCCTTTGTTCTTATATTTCTTATTGACGAAAGCGGCTATGCGACCGATCAGCCGGCCGTCACCGTCTTTGAGGACCCAGCGGGTGGCTTCCCCCTGGCGGAATGCTTTATTGTGTTCAGGATCAAATACTTCGTCAATTTCTTTGTCGATAGGCCGGATGTAACCGGGCACTTTTTGGTTAAGATCAACATTTACCTGTATAAACTCCCTGGCCTGGGCGGGACTGGTAACTTCTATCAGTTGCATATTGGAAAATGAGCACCAAATGTAGCAAAAAGCCCAAACTATTTTGGGCTTTCCCCTTGTCCCCTTACCTTTGCAGCCGAATTTAAAACATTACAATATTATATGGCAAGCACCGG
>Ga0207695_10000648_pt1 | contig 69088 bp, 71 predicted proteins | sample KBSC54metaG_FD_184354 | JGI IMG/M metagenome (GOLD analysis project Ga0207695, IMG submission 184354) | Corn rhizosphere microbial communities from Kellogg Biological Station, Michigan, USA - KBS C5-4 metaG (SPAdes) (version 2) | ecosystem: Host-associated > Plants > Roots > Rhizosphere > Soil...
GATTCACCCAACACGAAGATCCGCATCGTACCCGTATCTTTCTCCTTCCTGAAAGGCTCGACATTTCCGGTGGTAGCGTTGGCCTGGTTGGTAAAATATCTTTTTGATGCGGCAGGGTTCAGTACAAGATAGTTCTTGTCTTCCGGGTACTCGATAAAAAGATGCAGGTCATTCCCATAGTGAAATATGCGGAGGCCTATCTCTACCAATGCGAGCAAAAGGAATGGCGACAAGATGCTTATCCATTTAAAAAGACGGAGACGTCCGTTGGCATGTGTAGAAGATAGCGTCATTTTCTTTCCGGCATAGACAGGTTTAATGGTTTGTCCCCTCTCAACATCCTTGCAGCTTCACCCGTAAGCCATAGATAGGTGTCGGAAGGTTTATGATCCATGTCGATGAATTGTACATTCCTTCCCACCGGCGGTGTGTCGGAGGCCTTGAAGATGGCTGTACCTTCATTCACCTCGTCGAACATTGCCACATACAGCATTTTAGCGCCTGATCTTATCGCCGTGGACAGCATCTGCCAATAAAACCGCCCCCCCTGTCGTGGAATAGATCCCACGGGTTTGATGTCATCCGGAAATTCATGAACGCTAAGATTGTGCCAGCTGAAGCCGGGATAAACACAGGGAACATAATCCACGTTGTTCCGTGCGCACCACTCCATATCCGCCAGCATGATGTCCCGGTATCTATCCATATCATTGTGCAACAAAGGTGAAAAACGCTGCACCGTCCAGGGCATGATGAGATCGGCCTGACGGATGAGGTCGTGCAGATAGCTGTCGTGTACACAGTCCGCATCGAGATCCCGCCAGAAAGCAGGAACACCCAGCATGACGGCGCAATTACCATATACCGGATCATGCTGCAGGAAATCTATGAGCCTGGACAGACCGATGTTACGGATGTCGTAAGGTCTGTCGGGAAAACCTACGCCCCAGATGACTACTAACGGCTTGCCCCGGTGATGCAGGTATGTCTTCGTGCCTGGCTGGTTCGTAACCTTAACAGAATCGACCAGATATTTCCAGTCTTCAATGATGGAGGAACAATCCTCTCCCCGCCCCTTTAGCCCAGAAAGATCATACATCACGGCAATGGCGCGGCGATATTTCGAAGCCGCCTCCATGGCGTGCTCCAGTATAATGGTAGACTCTTTTTTCCGGGGGCTCGGTCTTGTTTCGTTAAAAAAGCGTTGCATGAATACGCCGTCCAGGCCATATTGCTGCATCCATTTAAAATGAAGATCGGTGGTACTCTGATCCAGCGAGCTAAAGAAACGGGCGGGTTTTCCACCGGGCAGTTTCAACGGCGTCTCATAGGTTTTCTCATATTCACTTACATCGGGCCACAGATCAATGCCGGAGCGATCTTCATCTCCGTAAGCGTACCGCTGGGCGGAACTGCCGTCGCCGGCAGCACGGAACCACCCCTGGTAACCGGCCATTATCAAGCCGTGGTATGTGGGATAAAGCGTTTGAGCGCTGTGGCGGCTGGTCGTCTGCGCTATGTTATTCGACGTGAGGCGAGGATCTTTATAGGAATAGACAGGAGGTTTCTTTGGGGGGGTAAAGGACAAAATGATCAGGGGGATGCAGCACAGCAATCTGTATTTCATAGGTGCAATATGAGGGTCCAGGATTAACCAAGTACTTAATAATTGATTAATAAGGAAGATTCTCTAAAATTTTATGAATAACCGGGCCTGACGGCCCCGGGGGATCTTTCCGGCAGCAAGCTGCCGGGTTTGATTAGAGGCTAAACTATTGCCCTTCGGGCGCCCTCGCTGTGCTCGGGCTGCTGTGCTCGGGCTAGGCTATAATTTCCTGAAAGCTTTTCCCAAAATCACTGCCATAGATATCCTTATATTCCTTCACGAATTTCAGGTAAGTGTTATTGGCCAGGGTATGACGACGAAGTGCAATGAAGCTTTTACATTTATAAGTAAGGGCGTCCTCGTTCAGCGGGTCGAAGCAAAAAATGCAGTTGGCGATCTCGATGATAAATTCAGTGTCGTTGACCGGGTGGGCCCGCATAAATCCCTGGCATCTGTCGATGACGGCATTGGAAACCTCCGACTTGATATCATCCAGCCAGTTGTATTCTGTCTGTGAGAGGAATGACCCTCTTTTAATGATGTTCACCAGGGGGCGGATATCGGCCTGTGTAGCGTCGGGTGTCCCTTGTAGTAAAGCCACATATTTCTTATAATCTACATATAGGTCTTCTTCGGGTGTCTGGAACTGCCAATAGCCCGACTCCTTGTTGATGACAATATTACCGACCTTTTCCAGGATGGCTTTCAGCTTTGCGAGGTTGACGGAGCGGTTATTCTTTGCGTCCTTTTCGGATTTGTCGTGCCAGAGTATCTCATTTAATCCTTCGGAGGAAATGCCTCTTCCATTCCTGAAAGTATAGGTAACGATGATAAGGAATAATTCCTTCAGCAAGGGAGTAAATTGCCGGGTTATATCACGACCTTCCTTATCAAAGACCTGGAAAGGGCCGAACAGATAGATGGCGGGGTACAGCGGTTTTTCTATGGGCCCGACACCGGGCTGTGGTGCCGGTTCCACCGGTGGCTGAAGATTGTGCACCGGACCGGGAGATGCTGCAGGCTGAGCCGCCGGGCCTTTTCTTTTACGGAGGAACAGGAAGACGCCTCCGCCTGTGATCAGGAGGAAGAGGAGAACATACCAATAGTGGATATGATCAGTGGATACAATCGTTTGTGCGCTTTCCGCTTCTTCGGGAGGAAAGTTGAGTGTATATATCTTTATCTGTGTATTTTTTTCCTTTGTCTCTTCTTTTGAATAGAGCAGGGTGACGGCAATAAGCTTATTGCTGATGGGGGAATAATACAGATCCGCATAGGATTGTACGTCATGGAAGCTATAGGGAATGAGGTCGCCTTCCGGCAGATAGGTACTGTCGGTGAAAGAACCTTCCACCAGCTGCAGGTTCGAGTTATAACTGTCGTTGGGATAGATCAGCCCATACCAGGCGCCGGGTTTGGGCCCTATTACCAGGTTATTCGAAAATGTAAAGGGCGTAGACAAGGTCTTCAGCGTGAAAAGCTTTTTGAATGCGCTTTTCGCTATGTCGTACCGGTAGAGATCATAATAATTCCGTGGATCCAGCATCTGGTCGCCCGTCTGGCTGCCATAACCGCCGACCACATAGGCTGTCCGCCCGTCCGGAGCCAGTCCCAGACCTGCCAGATAACGGGGAGGGTAATAGTCCCCCGTGGTATGCACGGAGTCACATTTGTGCGTGGATAGATCATACCGTTGTACACGGTTCCTATATCTCAGCTGTCCATAACCGCCGATGATGTAGAGGGATGTATCGAAAGGAGCTATAAACTTGTTGGCATGCCAGTACTCCGTGATGAATGCATAGGGCATGGAGATATCCCATTGACGGCGGGTGAAGTCAAACGTGAGCAACATTTTTTTATCCACGAAGATGTCGTACAGTTTATCGTGGAAGGTGTCGTACAGGGCCTGATGTCCGAGGATGAACTCCTCGTGGCTGGAAGGTACCAGATCCAGCGAGTGTTGATCCATGTGGAGAGATAAAGTGGCTACCGAATCAGATCCGATGACGTAGACATTGTCGTGTTTGGGATCATAGGTCACGGCGCCGTATCCATTTAATGTAAACGAGCTGATCATCTCCCATTTCTGGTATTTTGGCTTGATCCATACCGGGTTCTTGATCTTCGCGGCACGTTTGCCGACCTTATCGTAAGCTATTTCACCCGAGGTCTCGTCCAGGGGCCAGAAATACTTCTCTTCGCCTTTTTCCAGGATCCTGATATCCCGTATACGCATGGGTGGTATATCCCTGGTCTTGAATTTTTGATAATCGTTGGCGCCCCAAAGGAATTTAAAGCAGTTATCGATGGCGGGAATAGAGCTGCTGCCTATCTTTTTACCGTTTACGAAAAATTGAAGGGAGTGTGTTTCCAGATTGCAGTCAAAGGCAAATCGATTCCATTCCTTATGCAATTGAATGCTGTCCACTGAAAAGCTGATGCCGGAAAAGCTTTCTCCTATAATGACCTTGAAAGTGCGGAGGGGCTGGTTGTAGATAAGGTCGATGTTCTGATTGTTGGAAGAGATAAGACGTACTACATAGCCGAAGTAGATCGCACGTCCGGGAATAAAGCGGATATCGAAGCTCAGTTCAAATTCCTTTTTAAAGCACAACGAATCATCCGGGGTAAGGTCCAGGCAGGTCCTTTTCTCCTGGACAACTTCATGGCTGTTGAACATCAAACCATAAGATTGGGCAAAACCGCTAACCGTTGAGAATAGAGAAACTATGATGCAATAGATATACCTCATAAGCTGAGCATAAAAATAGCTCATTTTCCTGTATCGTCGTCCACCGCAATCCAGATCTCCCGGATGGTTTCTTCGTCTCCTGGCTGGGCCCAGGATCTATTCGGCCTGGGTCCCATGGTCAGCTCCAAAGTACCGCCCGCCATCAACTGCTGATGCGTGAACCAGGGAGTATTGAGCGTTTTCCCATTGAATTTTGCCTGCTGAATATATTTGTTCACCGCGGAATTATTATGCGCGATGACAGTGAAGTGCTTGTCCCCGGGCAGGTCGATGGTAATCCTGCTAAATACGGGGCTTCCAATGGTGTACTTCGGCAGACCAGGCGTTACGGGATAGAACCCCATGGATGAGAAAACGACAAACGCCGACATGCCACCGCCATCTTCATCGCCGGGGATGCTAAACACATCATCCCTAAACCATGTATCCAGCAGGAATCGAATACGGCTCTGTGTTTTCCAGGGTGAGGCGGTGAAGTTGTACAGGTATGGGATGTGGAGGCTGGGTTCATTGCCCATCGAATATTGACCAGTGAGTGCTGTGGCGTCCGGAAATTTATACCAGAACTCATGTCTGCCGCGATCGAGCCCTTCCCGGAATAACTGGTCCAGCCGGTCTTCAAAGGCTTTTTTGCCGCCCATCAGTTCAATGAGCCCGGGGATATTCTCTTGTACCTGCCATAGGTAGGTCCAGCCATTGTTCTCGTCATAATAATCCCGGCCTCCGGGACCTCCGTCAAATTTCGGGTCTATATCGATCCATTTCCCATCCGCATCTTTTGGCATGAAAAATTTTCGCTGTGGGTCCCAGAGGTTACGATAATTCTGCGCCCTTCGCCCGAAAGAATCGCAATCGGCATTTTTGCCCAGGTCTTTCGCCAATTGAGCCAGGGCCCAATCATCGTAACTGGCTCCCAGGGTAACGGCAACAGCCTGTCGCTTTTCAAAGGGATGTACCTGACTGACGGTTTCTTTCTCATCGGGATGTAAGGCGGGGAAATATCCTTTCTCCTGGTAGAAATCATCCAATGATGTTTTATTGCCGTTGCACCAGGGAAGAAGGGTGGCGTCGGTGGAATTCTTTCTCATTCCCTCATATGCCTTGCCGATATCGAAATTCTTCAACCCTTTACGGTAAGCGTCGAGCAAAGCCACGGAGGAGTGAAACCCGTTCATACAGGCGTGATCACCGAACAATACAGGAAAGGTCGGCATCCAGCCACTCTGCTCATACATACGAACATAGGATTGCAGCATATCTTCCTCGCGGGAAGGTTCCAGTATCGTACGCAGGGGATGGAGGGCAAGATAGGTATCCCACGACCAGTCATCTACATAGAATGGCCTGGGATCCTTGTGTACCTGTTTATCAAAGCCGCTGTAATAGGATGAATCTTCCGTAATGTCGACCATCCGTTCGTAGCATCTGTACAGGGCGGTGTAGAAGGCCCGTTTCTGTTTTTCCGTACCGCCCTCCACCTTTATTTTTGACATGGTTGATGTCCATATTTTTTTGCCTGCATCGGACAATTGGGAAAAGCTCTTTCCTTTTATCTCCTCTTCAAAAGTCCTCTTTGCCTGTTCGGGGCTGATATAGCTGATAGCGTATCTGAATTCCACCGTGTGTGCTGCAGAAGGGAAGCGTATATATACTTTTTTATTGCCCTGTGCGCCAGTGGTTCCGGCAACGCTGAAGACACCGTATGTATAGACCCTTATATCTCCATGGTAGGTTTCCATGCCTATGATCTCCCGTGCAGAGGGGAAATGCCATTCGGCCCCGCCATCATCGTAGACATCGAAGAGGAGAGCGTTGTCGTCGCCGGCAGGAAACCGGAAGCGAAAGCAGCCTGTCTTTTTTCCGGGTGTGAACGCAACATCGATGTCGTCGTCAATGAGCCAGGTGGAATAGTACCAGGGCCGGTTGATCTCAAGACTGCGATCGTAAGTAAGCGGTTTCTCCCATTCGACGGCATCCGTACCGTGTGCAGATGGTTTGAGCGCAAATACTTGTCCCAGGCGATGCGAGACGATGGTGAGGGGAAAGCTGGATATCTGGTCATCCATATAGTCCTTTCGCTGTGGGGTGAACCGGATCAGTTGATTGGGCAGCTGCATGGTGGGCCGTGTAGGCTCCAGCAATTGTCCCACGTTCCCAATGGTCGGATCGATGTAGTCGATATTGGATTTTGCAACGGGGATGGTGTCATTGGCTATCGCCTGTTTGATAAGACTGCATAAGAGCAGAATGAAGGTACGGATGTATAATTTGTGTTTCATCATCGTAAGGTGCAAATAAGCGCAGCAGGGTTAACAAATCCCTTAATTATAGATTAATGAGGGTGTTAATTGTATATATTAACAAAAAAAAGCAGGCGGCCTGGTGCGTATTATCTTGTGAGAGTATTAATTTTATTCTACGCTTTTTAAATTAATGAGGTCGATCATCAGATTGAAAGCATCCATCGACGCAGGACTGTTGAGCTTTAAGGGCTTGATGATATATCCCGATACCCCCAGCGTCCCCGCGGCACGACGGTCCACTTTTTCGTCGGAAGTGGTGACGATAAAACATTTCATACTCTTCCATTCTTCGTGGCGACGGATGGCGTGCAGCAGCTCCAACCCATTCATCTTTGGCATATTGATATCTATCAAAACAATATCGGGTAATTCAGTGCCTTCTTCCAGTATACGGATAGCCTCTTCCCCATTGTGGGCGGTGTGGAGCTGATAGATAATGTGCTGTTTGTCCAGCTGCCGGGTAATGTCGATGATATCCAGCTGGTCGTCCTCTACGAGTAAAATGTTGATCGCCTTCATAATTAATATTTTGGCCAGGTGAACGAAAAAACAGATCCTTTCCCCGGCACTGAGCTTACCCGGATATGTTGTTTCTTACTATCCAGGATCTTTTTGACGATGGCAAGACCTACACCTGTGCCGGCAAAAGTGTCTTTATCTGCAAGCGTCTGAAAAATAACGAAGATCTTTTGATGATAGGCGGGGGCAATCCCTATGCCATTGTCCTCCACAAAAAATTCATATTCCGTGAGGTGTTCTTCACAGGATATTTGCACCAGCCCCATTTCCTTGTCGTTGTATTTAATGGCATTACCGATGAGGTTGGAAAAGACCTGGAAGAGAAGGAATTTTTCCCCATATATGACCGGCAGGGGAGACACTTCTACTTTGACGTTGTTCCCCGCCGGCAGATTTTCGAGTATTTCATATACCAGTATATTCAGGTCTGTCGTCTCTTTCTCTACTTCCTCCCTATCGATGCGGGCATAGGAAAGGATGCCTTCTATGAGAGCCTCTGCCCTGACGATCCTCTCTTTAATAATATGGAGATACTGTTCCATTTTGGGAGAAAGTTCCTCTTTATGATCCTCTTCGATCCATGACACTACATTACTGATGCCCCGGAGGGGGCTTTTCATGTCATGGGATACGATGTGGGCGAACTGGTCCAGCTCTTCATTGGATCGCTTCAACAGGGAAATATTTTTTGAGAGCTGGTCCGCCATATGATTAAGGGAATATCCCAGCGAGCTTAGCTCATCGTTGCCGGGGTCCTTTATATTCACGTTGTAATTCCCCGTGGCAATGGTATTGGCCATCTGTGTCATGTTCGCGATTCTTCTCGAGATCTTCCTTACCAAAAAACCGACAATTGTCAGGGCAATGAAAAGGGATAGCATGGTGAGCCAGAAGGATAATCTCCGGGTTTCGTTTACCAGGTTCGTGAGTTTGATCTTTCTTTCCTGACGGACATTATACTCCAGGTTGGAGAATTCCTTGAATTTCTGCTGCAGCTTGGCCTGGATAGCCTTTTCATCGCCTGTGAGGAACTTTTCCTTATAGAACCTGTTGAAGACCTGCAGACTGCTGTCGCTGACATTGGACAGCATTTTCGCCTTGCGTAAAGGATCGGTATATTCTTCCGTCCATTTGTCGTTGAGATCCCTGATCTCCAGCAGCAATCTATTTTGCATGGTATCTGTGACCAGCGAGCTCAGTTCAGTCAGTATCGTGTCGTTCTCCGTATTGGAGGCATCATAAGCGTCGATGAAAGATCGTTCGCCTGTCAGGAGATAGCCCCGCAAGCCGCTGATCATGTTGAGGATGTTTCTCTGAAAGCGCCCGCTATACCGGATGATCTCCGTAGAAGTAGACAAATACTCTGTGTTTGCATTGATGCTTCCCGAAAGACGGAAATTGATAAAGGTGGTAGTAGCAAACAGCAGGAGGATCGACAGGAAGCTAAAGAATATATAGTATGCTATTTTCATAGACCTGCAGGAGTTGCAGATCCTAAAAATAATGATTATTTAGCGATGCCTGTGATCATTGCCATTTTTTTTAACTGCCAGATATGCCGTTGGGTATGCACCACTATAAAGGAGAGCCACTCTATGCGGGTAAGTGTACCCACTGTGGGCATCTCGAAATCCAGACAGGTGGCGTAGAGGTCTTGTGTCTTTGCGGCCTGGGCAAGCCCTAGCCAGGTGTCTTTCGTTGAATGCAACAGCTGAGCTTTGTCTTTAGGTTCCTGTGAAGGAAGGATAAAGTCCGGGGATTGCATTTTTATGTGGAAATTGAGAAAGGCATCCCTCAACGGGGCGATCATCTGATGAGGGTCTCGTTGTGTGGGCGCTGTATTCCCATTGACTGTACCCAGTATACCCGATGCAGAAAGAAAGATGTGTTCCGTCACTTGTCCTGGTGTCCAGCTGTCTGCAAACGGCACTTCGTTGAACGTCTTCTGTTCAAAGCTGTCGATCATTTGTAACAGCTCGCCGGCCGTGCTTTCTATTTCGTTGATCAATTGTTGTTTTTCCATGTAACAAAGCTAGTCACGCACCTGGAAAAACCAGATGGCCATATGTGACAATGTCAGGGGGTGAATAGGACAACAAGCTATACGCCTTCAAATTTCATACGTAGTTTTTCCTCTTCCAGGTCCAGCATAGTGAGGTATTTACGGATGATCTCATCATCCAGCTCGTTCTTTTTATTCAATTTATGCAATACATCACGTTGTCTTTCCAATAATTGCAGGTAGATCCGGCGGTAGTCCTCATGCCATACACCGGAATTATCTTCCGCGGGCAATTGATCGTTGGCGAATCTTTCTCTCAGCTGCTGCAGAGGGCGGTTATGTTCCAGCTCCGACCTATGTTCTTCGTCCAGGAATTGCAGACTATAATGGGCCAGCTTTTTTCTCAGGATCAATTCCTGGTCACGGTAAGGAAGTGTGATATCCCTGTTGTCCCCTCCATGCAGCCACCTGATGATCAGCGGTAGGGTTAGCCCCTGTACGACAAGGGTCAGGAGAATGACCATAAAGGTGATAAAGAGGATGAGATTCCGTTGTGGAAAAGGAGCGCCATTGTGCAGGTATAAAGGAATGGACAGAGCGGCCGCCAGGGAGACCACACCGCGCATGCCTGCCCATCCAAAGATGACAGGGTTTCTCCAACCGGGCCGGTTATCCGCCGTTGTGATATATTTACTTACCCACACGGTAAAGACGGAAGCTCCCAGGGTAGAGAGGAGGCGTCCGACGATCAATACGCCTGTGATCAACAGTCCATACCCGATGGCCTGGGACAATCTGACGTCACCCAACTGTCCTACGATGTTCGGCAATTGCAGTCCGATGAGCATAAAAATGAGCCCATTCAGCACAAATCCAAGGGTAGACCAAACGTTGGCTCCTCTGAGCCGGCTGCGCTGGCTGAGGAACAGATGGCTCTTGGTTGCGAGAAATAGCCCGCCCGAAACAACCGCCAATACACCTGAAACATGAAAGGACTCAGCCGCTATATACATGACATAGGGTGCTGTCAGGCTCAACACGATGTCCATATTGGTGCTGGTAGGCAGCCATTTGTGTATGGCGTAGAAGATCAAGGCTACAGCCAGGCCGATGGCTACCCCCATCACGATGACCAGTACAAAGCTAAGGGCCGCCTCGTGGAAGACAAACCTGCCCGTATCCACTGCTATCAGGGCAAAACGGAACACGATGAGGCTGGAGGCGTCATTCAACAGGCTTTCCCCTTCAATGATAGCGGACATGCCTTTCGAAATCTTTACGTATTTCATTACAGAGCCTGCGGAGACCGCATCGGGAGGAGAGACAATACCGCCCAGCAGGAAACCCAGGGCCAGGGTGAAGCCCGGTATCAACCAGCTGGACACCAGCGCTACCACCAGGGAAGTGACCAGCACGATAAAAAAGGCAAAGCTCAGGATCACCCGCCGCCATCGCCAAAGGTTCTTCCAGGAAATATCCCAGGCGGCTTCATATAGCAAGGGCGGCAGGAATATAATGAATATCAGGTCCGGATCGATTGAAATAAAACGGGTCCCATCAAAAAAGCTCAGTAAAAGTCCACCCAGCACCAATATGATGGGATAGGCCACCTTTAGCTTTTCTGCCAGCATCACGAGGAAAAGGATGATCAATATGAGAGATATGTATATGGTAAATGTGTGCAGCATGTCAGGAGTATTACTGCAATATAAGATACTATCTTTATCGACAAAAAGATCATGAAAACCGGGGTGCTGAGTCTGCTCCTTTTCTGGGCCTGCTATACGTCGGCACAGGAGTATCATGTTAAAAAGGTTGCCAGGGGAGCTGTCCGTGTCGATGGCAAGGGTGGGTCTACAGCCTGGGGTACGGCCAATCTGCTTACTGACTTTGTGTATCCCTGGGATAGCGCAGTTGCCCCAGCCACCTCCTTTTCAGCGCTATGGGATGGGGAATGGTTGTATGGACTTTACCGGGTGAAGGACGATTCCATCTTTACGGTGGTGAAGAGGAATGATAAAATAGATGTCGCCGCTTCCGACAGAGTGGAGATCTTTCTTAAAAAGGATGACCTGATGAACCCGTATTACTGCCTGGAGCTCGATGCGGACGGAAGGGTACTGGATTATAATGCCTTCTATTACCGGAAAGTAAATTATCCCTGGTCCTGGCCTTCGGGCCAGTTAACTGTGAAGGCCGCCCGGGTTAGGGGTGGTTATATAGTGGAATTTGGTATCAGCATACGATCGCTGCAGGATTTGGGGTTGTTAAAAGATGGCCATCTGCAGGCGGGGCTTTTTCGCGCAGAGTGTAAGGGTATAGTTGAAGGAAGGTCTGACCTGCGTTGGATCAGCTGGGTCAGGCCCAGGACGGATCACCCGGATTTCCATACTCCTTCTGCTTTTGGGGTGCTGGTGTTGGATTGAATGGGACCGACTCTATCAGGCGCAGATCTAACGGCTTCGGCAGTGCGTCGACAGAGATAGAAAATATTCCTGTAAACTGTGATATTTTTCGCTTGTCTGCGAATCATCAATGAAATGTCATCCGTAAGCAACGATCCTGATTTTCTGGCATTGATATTTGAGAATAAAGGGATTATATTAAAAATATGTCACCTTTACTGTCCTGATAAACAGGCCAGGGAAGATCTTACACAGGAGATCGTTTACCAGCTGTGGCGGTCTGCCAAAAGCTATGACAGGGAGCGTCGCTTTTCCACCTGGATGTACAGGGTAGCCTTAAATGTCGCCATTTCCTTTTACAGGGAGGGCCGGCGGAGGATAGATGCTATTCCGTTGTCGCAATTCCATGTGGAGATCGAGAATGATCCCGATGATGACGATGTGTATAAGGAGCGGACCGCATGGTTGCAAAACTGTATAAAGGAGCTGAAAGAATTCGACAGAGCGTTGATCCTGCTCTATTTTGAAGAAAAAAGCCATAAAGAGATCGCAGAGATACTTGGGCTTTCGGAGACGAATATAGCGACAAAGATCAGCCGGATAAAGGAAAAGCTTAAACAATGTATTTTGAGTAAATAAAAAGTATGTTATGGATGACTTTGAATTAAGTGAGCTATGGAGCCAGTATAATGAAAAGATCGAGCGAGCCAATATTTTGAACCTTCAATCCTGGGTGCTTCATCTCCAGACTTTCGAGTATCTGCAGACCGAGAAAGTAAAATCACGGTTAAATGCCCTCGGCAGGTGGAAGCAACGGGTGATCATCCTTGGTTTGTTATGGGTATTTTTCCTGGTCTTCCTGATCGTAAACTCGCTGGCCTGGTCAAAAATTTTCTTTGTCGTTTCCGTGTCGATCATCTTAGGCTTTAACATCTATGCCGTCATTGTATATATACAACATGCGGTACTGATAGCAGCGATCGACAATAGCGAGAGCCTCATGGAAGTGCAGGAGAAAACGGCGCGGCTAAAGGCTTCCACATTGCAGACGACGCGGGTCATGCTCCTTCAAACACCTTTTTATGCCACTTTTTTCTGGAGTTTTCAATGGATGAGAGAGAGTCCCGTCTCTTTCTGGCTGATAACCTTTCCCATAGCGTTGTTGTTGGCCGCCGGCTCGATATGGCTGTACCGGAATATCCATCCGGGCAATGTGGACAGGAAATGGTTCAGGCTGTTGTTCAGCGGAAAAGAGTGGACCTCTGTTGTCAGAGCGATGCAATATCTGAAAGAAATAGAGGAATATAAACGGCAGTAGAAAACCCCCGAAGGGGTTTTCTACTGAAGCATTAGTTATTTTCTGTATAATTCTTAAAGCTGTCCAGGATTGCCTGCCAGCCGGCACGTTGAAAGTCGATGGGATGGATGCTTTCGGCTTCGAAAGTCTGTACGATGTGGGTCTCATTCCCGTTGGAGGTGAAGTTGATCACTACTTTTCTTCCATCGCCGATGGTGTATTCGATGAGCTCGTTCTTTCTGAGGACGTCGAATACGCCGCCGAAGTCGAAGCCAAAGCTGCCGTCCTTTGCCTCCATGCGGTAGTTGAATTTACCACCGGGCTGCAGATCGTGTTCGGCGCGAGGGGTGTGCCATTCAGGAGAGGGGGTGCTCCATTTGACGATATCTTCCGGTGTCGTCCAGACCTTCCAAACTTTTTCTACCGGAGCTTTTACGGTTGCTTCAATCGTAATAGCTGTTTTTGTTGTTGCCGTTTCCATTTTTTAGTTTTTTGTTGTTATTTTTTGAGTGGTTGTTTGATGATGTAAAACTACTCAGTGTATCTCAAATAAAAACTATGGTAAAACGACAAACAGGGGACTTTTTACGACACTAATCCGCCACAGCCGTATAGACGGCCCTATCGATGGTTATATTGAGTCTTTTCAGCATGGCGGGCATATCGAATCCTTCTCTTTTATATTCTGCCTGTACGGCTTCCTTAGCCTTTGCCACGGCTGCCTTGTCTGCCCAATGGGCTATCGTTACACAGACGAGGTTACCGTTGTCGTCTGTATATTCATATGCTTCATCCTTTAAAAACCCGGGTAATGTCTTTATAAAGTTACGGTTGATGCGCATCCTCTCATAGAATTCCGTTTTTGCAGCGGCGGGGATGAAAAATTTATCTATAAGATTGATCCCGCTCTTTGATGCGGCGGCCTGGGCGTATATCTGGGCCGGGTTCTGCGGTAATACTCCCATTTCCTGTAAAAATCCCAGGCGATCCGTCTGGACTTGCCCGCTTGTCACTTTGCCATCCTTCAGTGTAAAGATAGCCATACCGTCATTGTTCACTTTCCTGCCTGTCGCAGGCAAACCATTGAAGGGTTGGGCCTGCGTGCCCTGTAATTTCCATGCGACGACGACTTTGTCGTCTTCTCCAAAAAGGTCCTGGATATGATATTGGATGTCGGGGAAGGCGGCGAAGATCGGGAGGGTCGGTTTTTCAAAACCTTCCGCGCCCTTTCCCCCCTGGGGACCTACATAGTCTTCGGATATAAGGTCTTTTAGTAATGCAAAATCCCTTTTATTCATAGCTTCTTCGAAGAGTCTGCGTATGATCTCTTCATTTTTTTGAGTGGTAGACATTTTTTTGTTTTTTGTGTTGTTATCAATTCCTTGCGCCTGTGAGATGCCGGTCATAAGTAATACGGCGGACATCAGGGTGTGTATCGGTGTCATTTTGTTTCTTTTATACAAAATTACTCCGGTGGGAAAGCGGGGAATTGTAAAAAATCATTGATCTGCTACCAGTATTCGGGAGACCGGAAGAAGTCGCTGGGGGTCTGGCCTGTAAACAAGCGGAAGTCCTTAATAAAATGAGATTGGTCGAAATAGCCAGCCTCGTAGGAGGCGTCGGTAAGGGAGGTATAGGAGGGGTATGCTGTAATGAGGCGCCGCAGGCGGACAATGGAAGCATATTGCTTCGGCGTGGAGCCTATGATCGTCCTGAACCTTTTTTCAAAAGCGTCCTGGCTGATGTACAGGGAGCCCGCCAGGTCTTTGATCTTTATGATCCCGCCGTGTTGCCGGATCAAGTGAAGGGCGCTGCCAATAAGCGCGTCAGATTTATTGTTTGTCAGGTGTTTCCGGAGGAAGGATTGTATAATGTCGATCCTGCATTGGTTGTTTTCTGCTTCGGAAAGGCGCTCCAAGATCTCGCTGAGGTCTGCAGCCTGGAATATATTTTCCGCTTCAATATGCTGCTCGAACAGTTCGTGTGCAGGCAGCCTGGAAAAAGCATTGATACCACCTGGGGTAAAAATAACCAGGAGGTTGGCGCTGTGTTTGGTATAGGCAAACTGCCGGACCGATTTTCGCAGACCTGCGATGGCGGTGCTGGGAAGCGTCAGTTGTGCCCCGTCCTGGATCCTCACAACCTTACCCATATACCGGAATGCCATTACCATGGATGTATCCGGTATAGTTTTACTGCAGATGTCCAGGTCGCTCTCGATGATGAGAAACTCTCTGACAAATGGAAGTAAGGCGACAGAAGGGAGAAATCTTTCGACTTTCATTTTTTATGACCCGGGCGGGAGGCCGCGAATCAACGTTAAATCTAACAAAATCCCCTGAACTTTAGTTCATGGAACTCCTTTTCAAGGTCATACGAACTTTTATCCCTTTGTCATCCGATGATGAGAAGGTTATCGAGCGGTTGTTCAAACGAAAGACCTTCCGGCAGGGTGAGCACTTCCTGGAAGCCGGAACCACCTGCCGTTATGTTGGTTTTATCGAAAGCGGTCTTGTACGCTATTACACTCATACCGACGACGAGGAGAAAACGTATTATTTCAGCAAGGAAGGGGCTTTTGTATGTGATTATCAAAGCTTTTTGCCACAGCAACCTTCCACCAGAAGCATACAGGCGCTGGAACCTGCCGTTATTTACAGGATCAGTCATGTCCACCTGGAGCAATTGTACCGGGAGCTGGAGCATGGGGAGCGGCTGGGACGCCTGGTCATCGAGCAGGTGTTCATCGATGCGATACGACATGTCACGTCCATGTATAATGATACTTCCGCCGGCGGCGGAGATTTGTGTCATTAAATTTATAAAAATGAACACAACAATCAATTCGCAGCAATGGGGTTTTCGTAGTGTAAGTTACTGGCTCACGTTATTACTGGCTTTAGGTATCATCTTTGTCGGTGTCAGGTTCCTGATCATTCCGGCTAAAGGCGCCGCTGATTTTGGGATAGGCCTGGCCGATGTGCATGATGCGGCTTTTGGAAGGATCAAGGGTATCCGGGACATCTTTTCCGGAGTCGTGCTATTGCCTTTGTTATGGATGCGGATGCGCTATGCTGCTGCCTGGGTGTTTACCGCCGCCATCATTGTACCTGTTACCGACGGGATGATCGTTCTTGCCAATAATGGAGGGGAGGATGTATCGCATTTGCTGATACATTGGGGAACCGCCTTTGTCATGGCAGTTACGAGTGCGTTGCTTTTCAGAGGAGCGCGGCGCGGGTAGGAGGGAATGCAACGTGACAGGGAGTACGGCGCGGATAAGTCCGGGATTAGCTATATTGCAGGGTACAAACCTTATAGCCATGAGTAAAAAAGATCTGTTGATCCCCAAACCCAATCCCGACGAGTATCCGGCATATGCTGCCACCTATATCAAATGGCTGCCCGATGACGGCAGGATACTGGAACATATGAAAGAGCAGATGGAAAAGACGAAGGCGCTGGTAGAAGGCATCCCTGAGGAGAAGTGGCAATACGTTTACGCTCCCGGCAAGTGGACGATCAAGGAGGTGCTGGTCCATATCATCGATGATGAGAGGATCTATGCCTACCGGGCGCTTCGTTTTGGCAGGGGCGATAAGACGGACCTGCCGGGTTTTGAACAGGACGATTATGTACCTTACTCCAGGGCAAATGAACGTTCGATAAGATCCATTCTGAAAGAATATGTTACGGTGCGGAAAGCCACATTGTCCCTGTTCAGATCCTTTTCCGAAGAGGATCTGCTGAGGAGGGGTACGGCCAATAACAACGTGTCCAGTGTGCGTGGATTGCTCTATCACCTGGCCGGTCATGAGCTGCATCACCTGGAGATCATAAAAGAGAAATATCTCGCTTAGCGCCTGGCAATTACCACATCTGGTATATTTCGCGCGATCCGGTGAGGTACATATCCTGGTACCCTGCCATGGCCGCCTCCATTTTTTTCATTGCTTCGGGGTTCGCCTTATATTTTTCCCAGTTCTTCTCATAGGCGGTGAGGTTATCGTATTGGGTTACAATTGTCACACGGTTGAATTGTCCGGTCATGTCGGTGAGGACCGTCACGGGCTCACCGGCTTCGGTCATAGCTTCTTTAATCTTTTTTGCGAATTTGGATGCGTTACCGGGTTTGCAAACGAAAACTTCATGAACCTGGATCATGGTGGTGGTTTTTGTGATGAACAATAATTGTATTTGTGTGTATTCAGTTCTAAACTAAATATACAAAATGAATCTTCAGCTTCAGGACAAAACGGCTTTTATCAGCGGATCTACGGCCGGAATCGGGCTGGCCATAGCAGAGGGTCTTCTTAGAGAAAATGCTACAGTCATCATCAATGGCCGGACAAAAGAGGCGGTGGATAAGGCCATCGGCGTCTTACAGCAATCCAATCCTCATGCCAAGATATCCGGGATAGCAGCAGATTTTGGTAAAAAAGAGGATGTTGAGCGGTTGCTGGATCAATTACCAGCCGTCGATATTCTTGTCAATAATGTCGGCATCTTTGAACCGAAAGCTTTTGTGGATATTCCGGATGAGGATTGGTTCCGTTTTTTTGATGTGAATGTAATGAGCGGGGTCCGGCTCTCGCGAAAGGTATTTCCGGAGATGCTGAAAAAAAATTGGGGGAGGATCCTTTTTGTCTCCAGTGAATCGGGTGTCTTCATCCCGGAGGAAATGATCCATTACGGTATGACGAAGACGGCACAAATTGCTGTCAGCAGAGGGCTTGCAGAATTGACCAAGGGTACCAATGTCACTGTCAATACCATATTGCCGGGGCCGACGAAGTCGCGGGGTGTAGGTGAATTTGTAAATGCGCTCGCAGAGCAGGAAGGTGTCGGTTTGGCGGAGATAGAGAAGCAGTTCTTTCAACAGTTCCGCCCCACCTCTCTTATCCGTCGTTTTGCCACGCCTGATGAGGTAGCGAATATGGCGGTGTACCTGGCGAGCCCGCTGGCCTCCGTTACCAATGGCGCGGCTATCCGGGTCGAGGGTGGACTGGTCCGGTCGGCAATATGATCCAGACGATGATCCAGGCACTATGATCTAACATAAGGGAAAGTCATAATTTATGCTATCGGTTGCATTCTTATTGTAAAAAATAGTAACTATGCATTCAACTCACTTGTTAACGATAAATTATGATCACATTCCGGCGATTGCTGCTGTCCTTTTTCCCTCTTCTTTTGTTATTTTTTTTTAGCTGTACCCGTACCCGTCCAGGTAAGCCTCGTGTGCTGATCTACAGCCAATCCAATGTGGATCCGGCTTTGCTGGCGCAGAAAGGTGGATGGCTGGTGGACACTACTTCAGACAGCAGTTATTTCAGAGAAGACAGTCTTAGGCAATATTCGGCTGTCGTCTTTTTAAATATGCCGGGGAACAGCCTCGACAATTATGGTCAGGCCGATCTTGAACGTTATATTCAGGCCGGGGGTGGTTATGCCGGCGTCCGGTCGTCTACAACCTCCGCATATGAATGGGGATGGTACCGGCGGATGATCGGGGGTGACAGCAGCCGGACGGCTGTCGTAAATCATATGTATGACGGAGGCCGGGCCTGGTATAAGGATTCGCTCTCTTCCTTTACCGACACAGCAAGCTTACGGCCTTTGATAGAAGGGATCCGCTATGCTATCGGAGAAAATAATGAGCTGAGATAGGAGAAGGCTACTACGCTCCGGGCGCCGGAGGAAGAACGATTTACCAAAACAACGCTGGCGCAGGGCGTTTTCTTTGAACCCACCGAAATGACGATACTCCCCAACCTGGATATTCTTGTCGTCCAGCGCCGTGGAGAGATCCTGCTCTATCATCATGCCACGCAGCAAGTGACCCAGGCCGGCTTCCTGGACGTTTATTTTAAAACGCTTCATACGCCCAGCGTCAATGCTGAAGAGGGGCTGTTGGGCGTACAGGCTGATCCGGACTTTGCCAAAAATCATTTTGTCTATATCTATTATAGTCCTGTCGATACCTCTGTAAACCGTCTTTCCCGGTTTACATTGACGGGTGACAGCATTGACAGGAAGTCGGAAAAGGTCGTACTGGAAGTGGCTTCGCAGCGGGAGATCTGCTGTCATACGGGTGGGTCCATCGCTTTTGGACCGAACAATACGCTGTTTGTCTCTACGGGCGATAACTCTACACCTTTTGACGAGCCTAATACGCCATTCCCCAGTCATGGATATGCGCCGCTTGACGACAGACCAGGCCACATGCAATATGATAGCCGCCGTGGTGCTGGCAACACCAATGACCTCCGGGGCAAGATCCTTCGTATCAAGATCAATCCTGACGGCACCTATGGGATACCTGAAGGCAACCTTTTCCCCAAAGGCGAAGCCAGGACTCGTCCGGAGATCTATGTGATGGGTAATCGCAATCCTTATCGTATTGCGGTGGATAAGAAAAACGGTTATTTATACTGGGGCGAGGTAGGTCCCGATGCCAATGAAGACAGCCTGGATACCCGTGGTCCAAGAGGCTATGATGAGGTCAACCAGGCCAGGAAAGCCGGCTTTTTTGGATGGCCCCTGTTCGTAGGTAATAACTATCCTTATCATCTTCATAATTATGAGACAGGTGTTAATGGACCTCTCTTTGATGCAGCCAGACCTGTAAATGAATCCCGCAATAACACCGGTCTCCGGGACCTTCCTCCCGCGCAGCCGGCTTTTGTGTGGTATCCCTATGGGCCTTCCGCTGAATTCCCCCAGGTGGGCAGTGGCGGCCGGTGCGCCATGGCTGGCCCGGTGTTCTATTCGGACCTCTACCCGGACAGCAGCCGGATGCCCGATTATTACAATGGGAAGTTCCTTATGTATGAATGGATACGGGGATGGTTCAAGATGGTGACGATGCGGCCGAATGGAGATCTGGATAATATGGAACCATTCATGCAGCATACCCAATTCAATGCACCGGTGGATGTGGAGCTTGGGCCAGATGGTAAATTATATGTCCTTGAATATGGCAACGGCTGGTTTCAGAAGAATCCGGATGCGGGTCTTTCACGCATCGACTTCAACAAGGGCAATCTCGCTCCCAAAATCGACAGCTTCAGGGTGGATAAGACCTCAGGGCTCCTGCCCCTGAAAGTGCATATGACTGTGAGCGCAAAGGATCTTGAGAAAGATGCGTTGAAATATATTTGGGACCTGGGCGACGGCGCCACACAAGAGACAACCGTACCTTTTTTAGATCATACGTTTACAAAGGCCGGTGACTATGCGCTTACTGTCGGCGTTGCCGATGGGCAGCATACGCCTGTGAAGAGCAATATTGTCAGCATCTATGCGGGCAATATCGTTCCCTCTGTGCAGGTACAGGTAAAGGGTAACCGCAGTTTCTATTTTGAAGGGCAGCCGGTCGGCTATTCCGTCCTGGTGGATGATCCGGCTGACAGCGGTAAGACAAAGGACATGAAGGGCCTTGTGGTATCCGTGGATTATGTTGAAGGGTCCGACAAGGCGGCTGTTTCGCAGGGACACCAGGTGCTGAGCGGGGCTTTTGAAGGAAAGAATATCATGTTGTCCCTGGATTGCAAGACCTGTCACAAAGTAGATGAAAAGTCCATCGGGCCTTCCTTTACAGATGTGGCCAAACGTTATGCCCGGGATCCGGATATGGTCTCCAAGCTTATACAGAAAGTGATAAAAGGAGGCAGCGGCAATTGGGGTGAAGTAGCCATGGCGGCGCACCCTGCCCTGAAAGAAGAAGACATCCGGCAGATCATCGCCTGGATAAAAACGCTTTCGGGTGCAGAGCAAACCATCAAGTCCCTGCCGGCCAGCGGAACGATAGATCCTACGATGCATCATCCTGTGAAGGACAACGGAGTGCTGACCATTACGGCTTCCTTTACGAACAAAGGCGGGAATAATGTCCGTCCTCTGACAGGTGTCGGGTCGACCTCGCTTCGCAATTCCAGGCTTTCCTTCCGGCGCGCTTCGTCTATGAAGGGCCCTTTCCACCGGGATCATCTCGACCTGACCGGGGTCGTGCGCGCTGAAATGAGCATCAGCTGGAATGGTCGTCCGGGGCCTGCCTATCATATGGAAGTGTACCTGGATACTATCACGGGCAGAAAGATCGCCGACATCGAGTTCGATGGAAAGGGGGCGGTTTTATCCGCTAACGGTAAACAATATACACAGACAGTACGGGCGTCCATCCTGCCGGTGAATGACGGAGGCTGGCATAAGTTGTATATTGTGGGGACAAAGAAGGAAGCTGAAGCCCAGGATGCTCCTGTTGCATCCTGGTATATCCGATTGCTTAACCGATAATCGAGTTTACATGTTCTGGAATAGCCGATCAGGCTTAACGCTGATGTTTTGTTTATTTATGTCCGTAGTTGAGGCGCAGTCCGCTGATTCCGTCTCCTCGTTGAATGAAGTGGTGGTCACGGCGCAGAAAAGGGAAGAGCCGCTGGGAAAAATCCCTATTGCCGTCACCGCCTTTACCTCCAGCCAGGTACATGCCTTCCGGCTATGGAGCAATAAGGATATCTCGGGTGTCGTACCCGGTCTCTATGCCGCCGATCCGGGTGATGGAAGGGATGTCATTTCTATCAGGGGCGTTACATCTACCTCCTATGATCCGGCGGTTGCCACCTATATCGATGGAATCAACCAGTTTGGACTGGACACCTATATTCCCTCCCTGTTCGACATACAGAGGATCGAGATACTCCGGGGCCCGCAAGGAACTTTATATGGACGTAACGCCATGGGCGGTGTGCTGAATATCATTACCCGTCAGCCGGGGAACAGTGCCAGCGGATTTGCAGAGGTGAGCGCAGGGAATTATGGTTTGCAGCGTTATGTTGTAGGGTTGCGTGCTCCGGTGGTTAAAAATAAGCTGTTTATAGGCGCTGCAGGTTTGTATGAGGGCCGTAACGGTTATTATACCAATGAATATGACGGATCCTCCTACGACAAGCAGCATAGCTATACCGGCAATTACTATCTGAAATATGTGCCTGATGCCCGTTGGACGCTGGATCTGAATATCAAGCATCGCAGCAATCGCAATCACGGCGCTTTTCCGCTGGTAGCCGATCTTGCCACGGCCTTCCAGCATCCTTATACGTTGAACCAGAATGCGAGGACGACGATGGCCGACAATACTTTTCAGTCCTCTCTGTCAGCGGGGTACAAGGGGCGGACATTCAATTTCAGGACACAGACCTCTTACCAGGAGAACTACCGGTATTATGTTTCTCCCATCGACGGTGATTTCTCTCCGTTGGATGCTATTTCCATTATCAACAATTATGGGAAAAAATGGAATAATATAAGAGCATACACAGAAGATATTCAATTCTCTTCCGTTGTGGCGGGTCGTTGGAAATGGACAGCGGGGTCCTATTGGTTCTACCAGGACCAGCCGAATAAACAAGCTACCCGGTATGGGAATGACGCCAATCTTTTAGGTGTGGGGGACTCTCTTTTTTCAACGATCAATACTACCCGCAATTACAAATGGGGGATGGCTTTTTATGGGCAGCTTACCTATGCGCTTACCGGCAAGGTCAATCTAACGGCCGGATTGCGGTATGACTATGAACATCAGCGGGAGCATGTAATGGGTGAATACCAGCATGATCCTGATCCTGCGGCTTTTGTAGTGGTCCCTGATACAGCGGGCAGCGTCTCCTTTCATGCTTTTTCTCCGCGCCTGGCGCTGGACTATCAGCTGGCGCCCCACGCTACTTTGTATGCCGTTTACAGCCGGGGGTTCCGCACGGGAGGGTTGACCCAGCTATCTTCCGATCCTTCACAGCCGCCGCTGGCAGGTTTCCGTCCGGAGTATAGCAGCAATTATGAGGCTGGCGTTAAAAATTCCTGGCTGTCAGGAGCGTTACGGGTGAACGCGGACATCTTTTATACACATATCAACGACGCCCAGGTGCCGACGCTTATCCTACCGGATGCGATCACCGTCACGAGGAATGCAGGCAGGCTGAATAATTGGGGAGTAGAGACGGAGATAGCTGCTACACCTTTAAAAGGGTTGGATATATTATACAATTTTGGCTATACACATAGCCGGCTTCAAACGTTGAAACTATCGCAAAACGGCGCTGTCGTCGATCTGGCCGGCAGGCATCAGCTATTTACACCGGATATTACGTCGATGTTAGCGGTGCAATATGGTCTTTCTTTTAGTAAGGATATACGTGCTTTTGTCCGCGGCGAATGGAAAATGACGGGAACGACTTACTTCGATCTGGCCAACACCATCCGGCAATCGCCCTACTCTATTTATAACATGCGTTGTGGCGTAGGTTTCCGGCAGTTTGAGCTGGCCGTTTGGGGAAGGAACATCGGGGATAAGAAATATATCTCTTATGCCTATGATTTTGGCGCCTATCATCTCGGTGATCCTGCTACGTGGGGAGTGACATTGGCTGCGAGGTTCGGAGGATAGGCCGGGTGGAGACTATTTCGTAACTTCCAATATGGAAAGGGAAATTGCTTCGATCTTAAAGGTCCTCACGCTTGCAGAGCGATTGAAATTCGAGCTCCGTCATAGCTATACTTCCAGCGGACGACAGGAAAGTGTCGCCGAGCATACCTGGAGAATGTCGTTGATGGCGGTGTTGATAGAGCCTCTGCTAAAGCAAAAGGTGGATACCGTCCGGCTTCTGAAAATGATCATTATTCATGACCTGGTGGAGGCGGAGGCAAAAGATGTTTCCGCCCTGGATGTTTTGCGCAATCCCAGTATCAAGATCCAGAAAATGGAAAGGGAAAAGCAAGCTATCGAAAACCTGCGCTCGGCATTAGCAGACACAAATGGTCAGGAAATTTATGATCTGTTCTATGAATTTGAAAATAAAGATACATATGAAGCCAAAGTAGCTAATGCGCTGGATAAGCTGGAAGTTCAGCTACAACATAATCATGCCGATCTTTCCACATGGGAAGAAATTGAATACGACATGTGTTATATGATGGATAAGCATGTTCTCTTTGACGAAACGCTATTTGAATTAAAGCAGCAGATTGAAACAGCTGCAGAACAAAAAATGAAATTGGCCGGCGTCGATACTGACCTGGTCAGAAAAAGAGTTATTCCCTAAAAACAGTTACATGAAAAACTACTCTTTGTAGGATTTCTTACAAAATTCCTACTCCTTATCCATTTTCCCGGGAGCGCACAGGAACAGCCTATCGCCTTTAAAGGCGCTCTTATCTATACGGTAACAGGGCCCGCCACTGAAAAAAGCGTCCTGGTTGTACAAAAAGGGCGGATACTGGCCATCGGCGATGCTGCTGGGTCTCGACAAACGTATTGGTTCCATTGAAAAGGGTAAGGACGGGGATGTTGTTCTATATGATGGGATCCATTCGAATATACTACGCATGTCTGCAAGGTGATCATCGATGGAAGGCTGGTGGCAGACAATTGTCCGTAAGTTTTATTAAAAAGGGCCACCCAGTTACTTTCATAACCGAATGGCCTTGACCCTTAAAACAACCTGTCGCAAACGTTTAATGATGTTCGAAAAACCGTCCAAAAAATCCGATTGGTGATCTTTATGATAATTGATGGCCTATAACTAATTTGTATTCTGCGTTTTTACTGCGCTTATACTAATTAGTACCAGTCAACTGTAGTAATGTAACTACAATAGATAGTTTTTTTTAATAATTTTTTGTTGTTGTGCGTAAGTCGCTGTTTTTTAAACAGCTATGCGCTGATAGAACCAGCGAAGGTAGCAGGTCATGCATAGGATCGTTTGTGCGAGGGAGATTGCTATAAATATCCCCACGCGAAGATAATTCAAGTTTCTCCACAGGCGCGCCTTTGTCAGCAGATCCGGCATCTCTCCTTGCCCGTTGGCTATTTTTTGGAATTCGATGATATGGGGTGCGAAATATATCAATGTCCATGCTCTGACGGCAAAATGGGCCAGGAAGAGTACGATGAGCCAATGTTTTAGCAGCGTGATTTTCCAGCAAAAGATAATTGCCAGGATAAATGTGACTTCATGGATAGAATGACCCCAAATCCAAAAGGTCTTGAGATCAATCCCATATTTTCCCTTGAACAGCTGGAACGATTCCGGCGGCGATGCTGTCCATTTTGGAATAAAGACGCAGGTTTCAAACACCTGGGCGCCGTTGATCATGAAATACATCAATGTTGAAATGGCAAGCCAGGCTTGCGGGGTAGTGAAATGTTTGATCATTATTTGCTAACTTATGGAGCAAAGCTACCCGGAGGCGTGTGCTTCTGCTTATATTTTACGGAGTAAAACTTATAATTTCGGAAAATGGGATTTGAAGTAAAAAACGGGTTGGAGAAAAGCGTCTTCAAAGAGGATTTTAACGAGGGAGACTTCGATGATCATGCTTTCAAAGCGGAGGTTTTTGCTTTTCCCAGCCCTTATGGGACACTAAATGCAACAACCTGGTGGTTTGACGGAATAAAAATGACCCACACGGAAGCCAGTCTGCATCAGCCGGCGGAATTGGATTGGCGAGGAGATACGGAGCTTGTTACCATGCATTTTAACCTTCAAGGCAATATATCGATGTCCGGCGAGAAGATGCCTGGCGTATTTGAGCTATCCTCCAATCAGCATAATATGTTCTATGGTACGGAGGCAAAAGGGAAAATACGTTTTGACGGATCGACGATGCGATCATTTCTTATCCAGTTTTCGAAGGATGCATTCTTTAACATCGCCAGGGACGGTAATGATGCTATCAAACGGTTTGCCGAGCGGGTTGCGTTGGGGAACGCTACAGCTTTTTCAGCAACGAACCTGGACATCGATATGCGTTTGCACAACTGCATCGATTCGCTGGTGCATTGCAAATATGCGGACTCCCTGAAAAGGATGTTCTTTTTCTCCAGGACGATTGAAATGCTTGTTTTACAAGCTGAAGCTTTTGATAGGGCATTCCATGGGCAGCCAGTGTACATCAAAAATAATTACGATAAAGAACGGATCCTTTTTGTACGGGACTGCCTGTTAAAAAATATCGACTCGCCGCCTACGTTGTCACAACTGGCAAGAACGGCGGGACTGAATGAATTCAAGCTCAAGAAGGGGTTCAAGGAGACCTTTAACCAGACTGTTTTTGAATATCTTTCGGATGTCCGGCTGGAGACTGCCAAAAAAGATCTGCTCAATACGAGCAAATCGGCGACCGAGATCGCCTGTGAGCTGGGTTATTCTTCACTGCAGCATTTTAGCGCTGCCTTTAAAAAAAAGTTTGGGGTTTCACCGAGAAAAATGAAATAATATGTCAAATAAGCCACCGGCCTTTACCGGCCTGGTCCCCGAAAACTATGAGCGCTACCTGGGGCCCTATGTTTTTGAGCCTTATGCAAAGGATCTGGTTGGGCGTATTCGTCATTCTGACGTAAAGACAGTGCTGGAAATTGCGTGTGGGACAGGGCGAGTCACCAGTCATCTGCGAAAAGCGCTTTCTCCGGATGTCCGGCTGGTGGCTACCGATCTTAATGCGGACATGATAGAGATAGCGAAAAATATTGTTGCTGATCGGGAGATCGAATGGACTGTAGCCGATGCTTTGGAACTGCCATTTGAGGATGGTTATTTTGATCTTGTCGTTTGCCAGTTCGGGCTGATGTTTGTGCCGGATAAGGCGCGGGCTTTGGCCGAGATGTACCGGGTTTTGAAGGCTGGTGGTCGTGTATTGTTAAGCACCTGGGATAAACTGGGAAACAATCCTGCATTTTTCGTGGCGGATCAGATAGTGTCGAAGTATTTTCCTGCGGATCCTCCCTTGTTCTTTCATGTTCCTTTTTCACTGCATGATAAAGACGAATTGGCTTTATTGTTCGAGCATGCGGGATTTAAGGATTGCAGCATCAGCCTGGTAGAAAAGATGGGGAGGAGTGATGCCGCTTCGGATACTGCTACCGGTATGCTGGAAGGCACACCTATCTATCCGACGATCAACCAGCGGAACCCCGCATTTTTACCTGTGATAAAGAAGGAGTTGGAAATGGAATTGGGGAAGAGATTTGGAGTGAGGCCAATGCTTAGCTCTATGCAGGCGTGGGTGGTGGAAGGAAGGAAATAGTTGGTATATTTCTTGCATATCAGGAGATGCATCTATTTACTTTTCAATACATTAAAATGACTAAAATCCTAACCTTTTTCTTGCTTCTGGCAATTTCTTCCACCGCCATTGGCCAAACGATCGGCCGTGTAAACAAAAAGACAAAAGAATTTACCGTTGCTGCCGATCAAAAAGCAGAATATACAATATTTGGATATCAGTATCCCAACGCTACAACCAAAAAAATGATCTGCTTTTCCTCAAGTGAAAACATGGTAAGAGAGGAAAGTCCCAAATGTCTGCTGGGCGCTTATTTTGATACGGACAGGATGAAAGTGGGTGACAAAATCCTTTACGTAGGCGTGGCCGGGACTTTTGCCAGGATGAAGTATGTCTCCGGCACCGGAAAGAGTATGTTGTTCTACATACCCAAGTCGAGCTTTGTGATAAAGTAAGTATTTATTGGGATAATGTATTTTGAATTCGATGCCAGTGTCTTCATCCTGCGCATCGAATTCACGTAAGCGGTAGTGTCAAAAGTGCCGCCAGGGCAGGAACAATAGGACGAAAAGGATTCCCGGTTTCATGGTCGTTCTAAGAATTTACAAAATTTATCGCAAACAAAAAAATCGAATGTAGCCCATTTTGACACAACAAGACGTGTCAATTTCATGTTTTTATAGAGGGATATTTCGATCTCAAACGGATAAATACCGATCATTTAAGTTCACCTGCAGCCCAGGCTTCACTCCATTCGGATCTCTCATCCATCACCTCAAAAAATATTTTGTATGAAAAAGCTGTTTTCAGCCTTCGACTCTTTCTACGGAGGCAAAGTGTACGAGCCATCGCCCGAATCTCAATCATCACCTGTGACGATTACCTCATTTTCGCAGCCACATGTCTTGCAATCCAAGATGAAGGAAGAAAAAATGTCCCATGGTGGAACCGTCAAGGCCAATTTATCTCCCGTCCGGCTGGAAATGAGTCACAACGGAGTGGTAATGTATTTCTGTCCTATGAAGGACCTCCGGATCCTGGAAGTTGTTGCGCAAGGAGACGGCGATACTATTCCCGCACAGGCTAAAGTAGAAGGTTTGAACGTGCCTGTGGATTATAAATCAGGGTTTTATGAGTTAGAGAATATCGAGCTGACTTCCAATGGGACCATACAGGTGAAAGCCACTGAAAAGACCAATTGGAAGTTTATTGCGACTACGATAGAGCAATAATGCAAAAACCGACCCTGGGCGACCTGTGTTTTCTCTTAAAGGCTGGAAATACGGGAAAGGGATATTTATATACTATTACGTGAAGCAGTGTTATCTATGCTGGTACGATCTCACCGGCGGTATAACATTGCTTTTTTTATTTGTAATTTCGATCACTATAAATACCGATAGCAATGAAAGTCAGGTCTGTTGAGACGTTTTATAAAGATATGGCCACGGCTACCCAAAGTGAGCTGAATACTTTGCTGCCGGATGGAATGTCAAAAGAGATCGGACATTTCAACGTGTTTGACACAGCGGATCTGTACGATAAAATGAAAGCGACTGGTAAGGCAATAATGCCTTATAACAGAAGGGCTTATTATAAGATCAGCTTTATTAACGGGCAAAACAGGGTGGAATATGCCGACAAGGTCATCGATATCAAAAAGCATGCATTATTATTTGCTACGCCGAAGATCCCTTATCACTATCTCCCGCAAGACATGGAACAGTCCGGCTATTTCTGCATTTTCACGGGAGATTTTTTAATCAAGGCCAAAAGCGGTGTTGTAATCGACGAACTTCCCATTTTCAAGCCGGGCGGGTATCCCGTTGTTCAGCTGCCAGACGAAGATGCATATAACATTGAATCCATCTTCCGGAAAATGTATAAGGAGATGTCTTCCAACTATGCCTTTAAATACGACCTGCTTCGCAACTACGTACTGGAGTTGATCCATCTGGGACAAAAATTGCAGCCCGCAACTGTCCTGCACCCCAGACATAACGGTACCACCCGTGTTTCTTCGTTGTTCACGGAATTGCTGGAAAGACAATTTCCTATCGAGTCACCTGAACAAAGACTTGGCCTACGTACTGCAAAAGACTACGCCCAGCAATTATCGGTGCATGTCAATTACCTGAACAGGGCCATCAAGGAAAGTACAGGTAAGACGACAACTGATATCATCAGCAACAGGATCACCCAGGAAGCCAAAATGCTTTTAAAACAAACAGACTGGAATATATCGGAAATTGCCTATTCCCTGGGTTTTGAAGAAGTAGCGCATTTCTCCAATTTCTTCCGGAAACAGACCTCAACTTCCCCCCTGGGTTTTCGTAATTAATCAGAGGTTTGAATTTTGCAAACATCGGTTTGAGGCTTGCAAACAGCAATCCTGGTTTGTCAGGACCTTTGTGTCATAAATAATCAATCTTATGGCACAAAAAAGCAAAATCGCGTTAGTCACCGGTGGCAGCCGTGGTCTTGGCCGGGACATGGCATTAAATATCGCCAGGAAAGGCATGAACGTAGTATTAACTTACAACAGCAAAAAAGATGAAGCATCGGCCGTAGTGGCAGAAATTGAAAAGCTTGGGCAAAAAGCTGCAGCCCTGCAATTGAATGTAGGCGACATTATAAGGTTTGACACATTCATTTCCAATTTCAAAAATGTTTTAAACAGCACTTTTAATACAGAAAAGTTCGATTTCCTGATCAATAATGCGGGAGCCAATTTTATCATTCCGTCATTTGCAGATACGACAGAACAGCAGTTCGACGAGTTGATGAACATGCATTTTAAAGGTGTGTTTTTTTTAACGCAAAAAGCATTGCCCCTTCTCAACGATAATGGCGGCATTGTCAATCTGTCTTCGGGTTTAACACGCATCTCCCATCCTGGTTCCGGAGCTTATGCAAGTATGAAAGGAGCGGTAGAAGTCCTTACAAAATTCCTTGCAAAAGAGCTGGGTTCCCGTGGTATCAATGCAAATGTAGTCGCCCCTGGTGCTATTGCCACGGACTTCAGTGGCGGAAGGCTAAAAAATACGCCACAGCTACAGGAATATTTAAAGAGTGTTACAGCCATACCTCGCATTGGTCAGCCGGAAGATATTGGAGGGGTGGTCGCATTTCTCTGTACACCGGAAGCCAAATGGATAAATGCTCAACGTATTGAGATCTCAGGCGGCATGTACATCTAGCTGCGAGGGCGAAGATCGCTAAATACCAGGATCACCGTGATCAGTCCTAAGACAAAAAAGCTTAGAACAAGAGGGAGCACGCTATTGCGCATTAACTGACTAATGACAGACCCCAGAAATGCACCGATAAAAAAGAAAGAAGTTCCGTAAATAGAGGCGGCCACGCCTGCCATATTTCCCATCGGCTCAAGCGCCAGGGCGCTGCTATTGGGCTCAACGGCCAGATTGATACCCAGCAACAGGGCAACGGCAATAAAGAATAAAAGCATGGCAGGCGGGTCTCCTAAAGTGAATGTGCACAGCAATAGAAGACCTCCTATCACGGTGTATATGCTGAGGAGCCATCTTATCACCCGCCGCGAACCATACCTGGTCGAAAGGCGGGAGTTCAGTAAAGTGCAGAACGACATCAACAGTCCGATACCTGCAAATATCCAGGCGAATAGTTCCGGCCTTCCATAGATCTCTCCAATAATATGTTCGGAGCTGGCGACGTACGAGCTTAGTGCCGTGAAAAGAACAGTAGTAATTCCGGTATACCGAAGGAAGGTGCGGTTGCTTAAAACTTTCCGGATGGATTGCCCGATACTTGTCCAGTCGAGCGTGATGCGGTGTTCATGCGGAAGGGACTCTTCCAGCCTGAGCGACCAGAGGAATACGATGACAGCAAACAAGGGAGGGGTGAGGAAGACCATCTTCCAGGATGAAACGGACAAAATAGCCACTCCTAAAAAGGGAGCGACGACGGGCGTGCACAGGAAGATCGTAAAGATCAGGGACATGATGCGGGCCATCTCATTTCCCACAAAGCGATCACGAACGCCTGCAATAGTGGTCATAAAGACGGCTGACGCGCCTATACCGGCCACAAAGCGTGCCGCAAGCATGGCCGGCAGGCTGGGAGCCAGGGCTGCAGCGATCCCACCTATGATGTAGAGGGGAAACCCGACCCTTAAGATCGATAGTCGCCCAAAACGATCTGAAAGCGTACCAAAAATGATCTGGGCAATCTGTCCCATGAAAAAGAATGAAATGATCTTTGCGGTGTCCGTGGAATCATGTCTGAGCCCAAAGTGCGCCCGAAGCTCGCCAAATGCGGGAAGCATGATATCAATGCCCAGGGCCGTCAGGGTCATTGTACAAGCCGAGAGAGCGATAAACTCAGCCGGTCTCATTTTCATTTCCATTTGCATATACTAATAGCGAGGTTTATTCATACAAAGTTATTGACCGAATTTTATAGTGACAAGGTGCAAACTAGACATATTGACGGGTTGATTTGGACAAGCCCGGCGCGTATATTTGTCTAAAATTTTGCCATGAAACACGTGGTCATTGTTGTCCCTACCGGTGACATTGATATCAGCAGCATAACAGGTCTGTTCCAGGTGCTGAACTGGGCCAACGAGCATTGGCAAAAGATGGGCCACAGACCGATGATCAAGACCCATTTAGCAAGTTACGAGACAGAGCTCAAATTGGAATTTGGCTTCTTTTCCATCCATCCCCTGAATATTGACGAGCTGGAAAAAGCCGATCTGCTGATCATCCCATCTCTTGGCCAGGATTATGAGTCTGTCCTCCAAAAAAATAAGGCGCTTATTACCTGGATCAGGGAGCAATACAAGGGTGGCGCCGAGCTTGCGAGTATTTGCACCGGTGCATTTTTACTCGCTGCCACAGGTTTACTGGACGGCAAGAGCTGTTCCGTCCACTGGGATGCAATAGCCGACCTGAAACGGTTATTCCCTAACATTCACGTTCAGACGGATGTACTGACTACGACAGGGAAAGGAATATATACCAATGGCGGCGGATATTCGTTTTTGAACCTTGCACTTTTCCTGGTTGAAAAATATTTTGACAGACAGACTGCCATTTTAGGCTCAAAAATGTTCCAAATTGATATAGACAGGACTTCACAATCGCCTTTTGCTATTTTTCAGGTGCAGAAGAATCATGGCGACGACCTTGTTTGCCAGGCTCAAACTTATATAGAAGAAAATGTAAGTGAAAAAATTTCTTTTGAGGATCTGGCATCAAAACTTGCCATCAGCCGGCGTAATTTTGACAGACGTTTTATCAAAGCCACCGGCAATACTCCAGTGGAATACCTGCAACGTGTAAAGGTTGAAGTAGCAAAAAGCGCTTTGGAAAAAGGGAGGAAAACTGTTTTTGAGGTAATGAATGAAGTTGGATACTCCGATGACAAAGCGTTTAGAGAAGTTTTTAAAAAGATAACCGGTCTCTCACCCTGGGATTACAGGGTAAAGTATAATAAAGAGATGGCGAATTAAGCTTATTGATCTTTAAATGAAGAAAATTCCGATAAGACATATCAGTGCAACCGTAAAGGAACCTGCGTTTACCGGGAGCTTTACTATCCGGAAGGTCGGCCAACTCTTATCCGGCAAGGATATGGTGCAGGAACTTCACCGGCATAGTTTTTTTTATGTCCTGGTTTTGGAGAAAGGCGCCGGCGAGCACAGCATAGACTTTACCTCCTACCCTGTTACCAACTATACTGTTTTCTTTATGCGTCCCGGCCAGGTACATCAGCTTATGTTAAAGAAAGAGAGTACCGGCTACCTGATGGAATTCAGTCCGGATTTTTATTCTCCATCGAGAGTGGCGGCCAATGCAGCCGGATCCGGGAAGCTGATGCCCATTCTGAATACTATTTTTCAGGAATATAGCGATAAACAGGAAAGATACCTGGATGTCATTAAATCGAGCCTGGATATCTTTTTTATCGAGCTGCTGAGGGCTTTGCCTCAGCATCCTTCAAAGGGGGTAAGTGAATATACACAGCAACGCCTGGAAGAGCTTCTGGCGCAGATAGAACATCATAATCCGGCGAATAAGCAAGTGTCATATTATGCGGAGAAATTGCATCTTACTACTTATCAGCTCAATGCTATCACCAAAGCGTCTCTGGGCAAGACCTGCTCGGAGGTTATCAATGACCACGTCATATTGGAAGCAAAGAGACATCTTTTAGCGACCTCCAGCCAGATCAATCAAATAGCCTGGCAATTAGGGTACGAAGACGTTTCTTATTTTATCCGGTTCTTTAAAAAACATACCGGCTACTCTCCCGAAGCCTTCCGGCATAACTTTACATAAATCCTACTCAACCTGGCTTTTGTCCTACAGCCGGCCCGGGCCAGCGTAATACTTTTGTATAAAAAATGAAAATCATCATCGTCGGTGCATCGGGCACCATGGGAAAATACCTGGCAGGCAAACTCGAAAAAGATCATGAAATAGTAAGGGTGGGCTCAAAGAGCGGTGACATCCGGGCAGATATCACTTCCCCGGAATCAATAGAAAATATGTACGAACAGGTAGGCTCCTTTGACGCGCTTATATGTACTGCAGGGCCAACCTATGTCGGTCCCTGGAAAACCATGACACATAGAGAGTTCAGGAAGGGCATCGAAGGCAAGTTGTTTGGGCAGATCAACTTAGTGCTCATCGGGCAACACTATATTAATCCCAAAGGTTCCTTTACCCTGATCACCGGCGCCTTGACGTATGAGCCGGTGTTGAACTTTTCCAATGCTTCGGCCGCCAATGGCGCAGTCGAAGGTTTTGTACGGGCAGCGGCAATAGAACTGGAGAATGGGGTTCGGATCAATGCCGTTAGTCCTACTGTTATCGAAGCTTCACCTCAATATTTCCCCTTTTTTCCCGGAGATATCCCGGTGACCATGGAGCATCTTGAGTATGGGTTTCGCAAGAGCGTGTTTGGAGCAGGGACAGGGCAGGTGATCAAGGTTGATTAGAAATGGGTGCCCTCTTAATAAAAAAATTGCTCTAATACGATCTGTCCATCTTTTACTTCGTACAGCATTATCTCATTGATCTGTACCCTTCCGTGGGATTGTACGGTAATGTCTACCATTCTCCCTACCGCAAAATGATCTCCTGCGACAAGAGGTTCACTTGTATGAGCGCCATGAAACGCCTCTACCTTTTTTACAAAATCTTCTCCTTTTTTGCGAACGGCGGCCTTACCTTCTGCATACCCAAAATAGGGCGAATGGGGAGGGTCTATGCTCCTGGCATCGTCCGCAAATAATTCGTCCTGGATCTCAAACCATTTTTCCTGCTGTGCCAGTTCGTGGTAACGGGCTGCAATTTCCTGGGTTGTAAGTATCTTTTTTTGTTGTGTTGCCATTGTTTTATGTGTTATTATAGTTAACGAGGATCTCCTGTCCCCGTCTCGCAAAGAGACTTCAGGCTTTTTAAAAATGACGCCCAGTCGTAGGTGCAACCGGCAAACGTATCTGTAACTGCCCGCCAGTCTCCATGCATAAACCGCAAGAGCGTACTTCCGGACCTTTCCTCCAGCTCGAATGAGACGGTCGTGCCAATCCATTCGTCGATAGAATTGATGCATTTCCATTCAACCCTTTTGTCAGGATCAAGCCTGGTTATTTTCATTTCGTTCCGGAATTTTCCAAAAGTAAATACGTTTACGAAACCTACCTCAGGTTTGGCTGTCGTTTGTTTGGCCCACCAGCTTGAAAGCCCATCCTGTGTGGTAAGCGCATTGAATATTTTTTCAGGGTCAGCTTTGATGTTTAGGTTAATTCTGATGTCTGCCATGATTTTATTTTTTATTGTTAGCCGTAAATAAAATTATCCGGCAGTAAAATTAATATCTGTAAATTGGTCCAGGAGGGTGTGATTCAGACTTTATAATGGGGCGATTCGGACATTACTTTTTCCTGACAAAAGATCTTACATGAAACATCTTACGATCGTAGTTCCCGACGGACAGAACAATTTAACCACTATAGCCTGCATATCCGGCGCTTATGAAGTATTTGCAGCAGCCAATGATCGTTGGACGAAAATTGGGAAAAAGAGATTATTTAAAATCGAATTGGCAGGTGTTTCAAAAAAAGTGAAATTTTATAACGGCCTGCTCACTGTAAATCCCCAGGCCAGCATTTCAGCCATAAAAAAAACCGACCTCATCATCATCCCGGCATTCAATTATTTTTATAAAAAAGTGGTTAAAGAAAACCAGGCGCTGATCGATTGGGTTGGAAAGCAATACAGGAACGGCGCCGAGGTGGCAAGTACCTGTACAGGCGCATTTATGCTTGCAGCGGCAGGTTTGCTGGACGGAAAAGTCTGCTCTACACATTGGGCGGCCGAGGATAATTTCAGAGCCATGTTTCCAAAAGTGAAATTACACACGGAGAAATTGATCACTGATGAACAGGGGATCTATACGAATGGTGGCGGCTATTCTTTCCTGAACCTGATCATCTATCTTGTAGAGAAGTACTACGACCGGGAAACAGCCATTTATTGCGCCAAAATGTTCCAGATCGAGATAGACCGGCAAAGCCAGTCAGCCTTTACCATATTTACGGGTCAGAAGCTGCATGGAGATGAAATGGTAACGAAAGCACAAGCCTATATTGAAAGTAATTTGCACGAAAAAATATCTGTTGATGATCTGTCAACCATGTTCTCGGTAGGAAGACGCAACTTTGACAGAAGGTTTGTAAAAGCCACCGGTAATACGCCGCTGGAATATGTACAAAGGGTAAAGATCGAGTCCGCAAAAAAAGCATTCGAGATCAGCCGTAAGACAATTAATGAAGTAATGCATGAGGTGGGTTATTCGGATGTCAAGGCATTTCGGGACGTATTTAGAAAAATTACGGGAATAACGCCATTGGAGTATAGGAATAAGTATAATAAAAAAGCCTGGGTGTAATAGGGCAAGGCTAAGAGAAAAAGCTCTAACTTACATGGGGCAATTAAAGTTTAAGGCAGGTAAAAATGAACTATAAGATCATACGACCTCCGCAACAACTGTCTGATCATGTCCGATTCTTTTGGTTTTCGGAGGCCAATGCTTCAATACAAACGCCATTCGTTCATCATGCGTTTGCTTACCCTTACCCTGAAATTATTTTCTGTTACAAAGGTCAATTCAAATATAACGCCGGGTCTCAGCAGGAAAAAATTTTGACCCCGGGGATCTATGGTCAGACACAAACTTTCAGTAAGGTTTCCTCGACAACTGACTTTGGGGCCTTTGGGTTTTATTTATATCCGCATGCACTTCCCCAATTATTTCGCTTACCTGCAAGCGAAATAACAAATCAGTATGCGGACCTTAAGGCATTCTTTGGAAAAGAAGGTGAAATACTTGAAGAAAAAATAATGTTGGCCCTAAACAATGATCAGCGAGTTAAATTTGTCTGTGATTTCTTAGAAGCGCGGTTGAAGCATGCCAGGACAGAACACACAAAAATTTTCTCGTCCATTAAATTGATCTCCAACTCCTGCAATCTTACAACCGTAAAAGCATTGGCCGACGATAGCTTTTTGTCTGTGAGACAGTTTGAAAGAAGATTCAAAGAATATTCCGGCTTTAGCCCCAAACTATTTTTGCGCATTATAAGGTTCAATTCGGTTCTAAATAGAAGTTTCCGGGACAATTCGTTGGCGCAAATTGCCTATGAATGCGGGTATTATGACCAATCTCATTTCATCCATGACTTTCAAAAATTTTCCGGTTGTAACCCCAAAGACTACTTCAAGCCGGAAATCATGGCTGCAACTGACAGGGGTACGGTTGAGTTCAATATGTAAAATGTCGTGTTTTTACAATTTTAATATTTCAAGGGGTCATTGCTTTGTAGTCAAAAGAATACATTCATATGAGGAAGTATATTACATATATCTCGTCGGTCTGGTTAATCTTTGGCTTTACTTTTTTACTACCTGGAAAAGTGTTTCCCCAGTCAAATTCTACTTATGTGAAGGGTATCACGACAGGGCGAGCCAGGGCCCTCGTGGGGGTTGCGGTGGGGCTGATCAGCCTGGGCGTTGGCTGGGGGGCCAGGGCCCGTCTTGGTGCGGGTACCGGCAAGGGACGCACGGGAGGCGTCATCGCCTTGGTGTTGGGTATTACTGGTATTGTCTTAAGTGTGGTGCATTTGAGTATTACCGCAGGTGCGGTTTTCGGTAGTGGCAGCGGGAAAGCCGGGGCCATCTTTGCCTTTATACCGAACTTGATTGGCATAGCCTTTGGCAGGCTGGTTATTCGTAAAACGAATGAAAAGAAATAAAATGATAAAGGCACCATGGTTAAACAAACCAGCGAGCGGCAGCCTTTTGGAGTTGGCTGTAATCCGGGTCATTGTCAGAAGCCCAGGCGATAATCCCATCAGGGCGTACCAGTATGGCGCTCAAGCCTAATTGTTCTTTTGCACGGCCTGAAATATACTTTATTTGATCACCGTATTCATCCGCCAAAGTTTTAAGTGAAGCGTTCCGGTCAAAATCAAGCAGTATCCCTTGTCCATCGTGCATTAGCTCGCCAATTATTTTATTATTTTCGAGCTCGAAGTTGGGAACGCTGCGGCCTACCAGAGGGTGACTGCCGCCGAGGTTGTAGTGTGTGAAAATACCCCACACCCTTCCGGCAAAATAAGTGGCACCATCGCGCGTATTCATAAGGTCGCGGACAATTGCGTTCAGCGCGCGGGCATCGGGATCTGGTCTCATAATGGCAACCTGGGCGCGTGACCAATCCAGTACCTGTACACCAATTGGGTGCCGTTCGGTGTAATAACTGTCCAGCAGGCCTTCCTGCGCTCCCTTTTGGATGGTTGCGGCGAGCTTCCAGCCAAGGTTCATGGCATCGCCCAGCCCAAGGTTAAGTCCCTGGCCTCCCAATGGCGCATGGATGTGTGCGGCATCGCCGGCTAAAAGTACCCGTCCATTACGATAAGCTGTGGCCTGCCGTGCCCGGTCAGTCCAGGTGGTCGCGATATGCAGGGCTTTGATAGTAACATCGGTGTTCGAAATGCGGCGTAGCACCTCCTGCACATGTTCAAGCGTGACGGACTTCCCTGAATCATGAAACGCTCCGCCGTCAAAATCCTGGATGACTATATAACCCGGCTGTGATTGCAAGTACATGCCTGTCGATGTCACTATCCGGCCTGGGCTGAGCTTCTCCGGATCGGCAATGTCAACCTGAGTCGTATAGCCGGTGAATTCCGGTTCAGTACCCGCGAATTCAAAACCGCCGGCTTTGCGAACAACACTGCGGGCGCCATCACAACCCACGAGCCATTTGCCTTTAAAAGATCGGTCACCAGACTGAACGGTTACCCCATCTGTGGCTTGATAAAAGCCGGTAATGGCCACCCCTCGCCTGATCTCTACACCCAGGGCCTCTGCCCGTCGGGACAGCACCGTTTCCAGCTCCTCCATTTCAGAAATTAAACTGTTGCCGGTGGAACCCGGCAGACGATACTTCCATTGTGAGGTGTCAATATCGCCGTCATGAAATGGAATGCCGGCGAAGTGTCCTGCCTGACGGCGGGCCCCTTGTTTGGCATTTTGGTGAGGGCTTTTAAGGTGTTTATGTATCTCTAGCTCTTTTAGCAAGTCACGGCGGTACAACGCTTCAATAGTAGGCGTCGAGAGTCCCCGTATCCCGAAAGGGAGGCGTTTCAATGGAGAGTACGGATCCTCCGCCTTTTCCAGAACGAGGACTGAACATTTAGCCAGGGCCAGCTCACAGGCGAGGAACAGACCTACAGGCCCTGCGCCGGAAATGATTACATCGTGGTTTTGTGTTTTCATATAGACTGATTGTAACACAAAATTCCGGAATGCTCCTATCTTAGGATTGTACAAACGCGACAAAATCGTTGCTTACAGCCTGCTTCCCTTTTTTTGCTTTTCGTGCGAATGCCGCCGGCGTGGTGCCGCTGTAGCGTTTGAATTCCCTGCTTAGGTGGGATTGATCTGTATAGCCCAGCTCATGGGCTAAGCCGGCAATATTGGTATCCGGATAAAGCCATAGATGGTTTCGTACCTGCTCGAAGCGCATTAAACGGGATACGTCTTTGACAGTATGGCCGGAGGATTGTGAAAAGTTCCTTTCCAGTGTACGAACCGTCGCGTGAGCCGCTGCCGCTACCTGGCTTACCGGGAGAATGCCGTTTGCTTTTCTCATAGCAGCTCCTGCTTTGAATAGCATACTGTCAATAGCAATCCGCGACCGTGCATCCAGGAAATACTGTTTTATCTGAGCCAGTGCTTCATCTATCCTACCGGCATGAACCCACTCATTCAACGAGGATTGAAGCTGGGCGATAGGATGTTCAAATATGCGCACGCCACCTTTACCGGCCGGCAGTCCGAGCAAATCGAACACGGTCCAGGGGAAGCACCTGATGCCGATGATCTCCAAACGGCTTTTTGTGTAAAAAAGGACAGGCTGGTTGAGCAATCCCATCAAAAACGGTGATGGCAATGGCTGCAAGCTTCCATTGTAAGAAGTGCTACAGGGGCTTCCGAAATGAAAAATAATTTCAGCGTAGCCATCAGGCAGTACCTCAAAGCTGGATTGTTGTTCTCCGAAGTCCTCCCTGTTGTACCAAAAACACTTTATGGTATCCCGTAGCTCTTCGGGAGATTCAAATTCCTGGTGGTGCATTTTGAAAGATAGCATATTTGGAGATACCCGCGTATATTTAATTCTTTATACAACGAACGGAAAACCCGTAGGCGTTTGGATAGGTTGTGGAGGAAATGGCATTGCCGGATGCCGAAAAATCATAGGTATAAGCAACGTTGAACACGCCTATAAACGTTGTGGAGCTCCAGTATATCCCGGCAATGGTAGTAAGAGAGAACAGGCCATCGTTGATATTGCGCCCGCCTCCCACCGTTATTTTCAGTTTGCTGTAGGCATCCTGCAGGTTGCCCAGCTGTTCCGCTTCCCACTCGGTGCGGGAGGGAATATGCCATCCTGATGGGCAGGCATTGTTAGTCCCACCGGAGGTTTCCCAGAGGTGCTCGTTCTGGGGGATATGCCAATCAAAAGGAGAGGCAGCAGTTGTAATAAACAGGGAGTTGCCGGGATCGTCCGATGAAGACACCGTTGTGGTGGTGCCATTAACAGCGGTAGTGGCGGCGGAGCTGGCGGCTCTGATAATGAGCTGGTGTCCATCGGGCTTTCGTCCCCATTGGAACAGATCGCCTGTATTTTGCCAATCGTTATAGGAACCAGGCGCATTGGGTGCACCCAGGTTGCGGTCGAGCCATTGACGGCCCGTCAGCGTGCTGGTAATAATACCATAAGTTACGTTCTGCCCGTTGTAGGTAAATGTGATGTATGAAGGGTCCGGGGGGCCTATGGGACCTATCCACTGGGACGGAGTTTCTACTCCGGGACTGCTTCCGGTAGCCGCTTTGGGGGTAACGCTTACGACGAGGAATTTGTTTTGGTCGGCTGTCGACAAGGTATAGGAGAGGCCTGTTGCGTTGGGAATGCGTGTCATTGTACCTCCCGTGGTATCATTCGCAATATACCATTGAAAGCCTGTACCGTTTTCCGGGTCGTTTTCGGTATCAAAGTAGGTGTAGTGAACCGTGAGGGTTTTGCCTGCTTTTTTATCGCCGGTGATGGCGATGTTTCTTGCTTCGGGGGCCCTGTTGCTCATGATGGCGGTAGTGGTAAAGCTCACCAGGTTGCCGTATGCTGTTCCCGCGTTGCCGGTGACGTATGCACGCACATAATAGACGGTGCCGGGGTTGAGCTTCGTCATGACAGCGGTGAAAGCACCTGAAGCCGCGGCGCCTTCTGTCGTGTCATCTGTAACATCGGGGCTCTGCCGGGTGCTGCTCCAGCACAGGCCGCTGTTGATAACGCTGCTTTCGCTGCCGGGTTGAATAACCCCGCCGCCGCTGGCTGTTGTAGCGGTAATATTGATGACGTTGGCGGTGCTGATTTCCGGCAAAGAAGGGGTGTGGTTCTTTTTACAGCCGGCAAAAGTCAATGCGGCAATGCCGGGAAACAGCAACACGTATCTGAGGGTGGTCATAAATAAGGTTTTTATTGGGGCCTATGTTTTAGAGCTGCATGATAAATAAGTAGGGGAGAATATTTCAACGGTAATATATATACGGAGGGTTAAACCTCCCCACCGGGAGTTATCGGATGTTTATCGTCAAGTTTTCACGGGATATAATGCCCTCGTATTATCAATTTATTACCAGCGTCATCTACCTCAAACAAGTGTGGGACCCGGCGGTAATGCCCGTTAATATTCTGGTGGCTGTGTATCGCCATCAAAAGTTTGCCCTGCAACGTCCGGAACAGCATGCCATGTCCGAAATTGGGTGGGGTAATCGGTTCTTTCTCCTGTATCCAAGGCCCTTCCAATGTACCACTTGAAGAATAAGCGACGCCTTGCGTGTAAACGTCGTACACCCAACTCGTCCAGAGGATGCCGAGCCGGCCAGTCCGGGTACGGAAAACGTAGGGTCCATCTGTCACTTTGTTGGGGCGGGCATTCCCATTTTCGTCCTTTTCCCGGCTCCAGGGAGAGCTACTGGCGCGGAATAATATCGTTCCCGTTCCTATTGATCCGCTCAAATCGGGCTTTAATTCAATTTTTTCGATGGTTCCGTCCAGGTTTTGTAACCATTCATGGCAATATATCATGTATGGTTTTCCGTTCTCAATCCAAAAGGTTCCGTCCAAGGTTGGTTTACTCGCAGGCAAATAGGTGGGATCCTGCATCGGCACATATGGACCGTCCGGATGATCGCTCACCAGGATATGGGATGCGCGGCGTTCTATAATATTTCCTTTTACAGTGTCAATCTTTACGTCACGATTAGTGAACGTAGCAAAGTAATAATACCTACCCTTATATTCATGGAGTTCGGCCGCCCAGATCATGGGATGAGGTCCCATCCATGATTGCGGATCGGTCTTGACGACCTGGAAAGGGCCATCCCAAAGCTTTAGATCTTTGCTTTTCCAGAGCATGCCGCCAGTGCCGGTCATGTAGTACATAGCAGTTTTATCGTCTGCCAGGATGCAAGGGTCGCTAAGCCGGATGGAATCAAGCGGGACATTTTTTCTTAAGATATTCGTTCTTTCCTGAGCGAACAGGGTGAGCGGGAAAATTATTAAGCAGTATAAGAGGGAGTAAGTCTTTTTCATATCTTTTCACATTAAAGGTAAGGACAATAAAAATTTCTCATGAAAGTTACAGTGCTCGTCTCCCGTCTTGTTCTTGGATTTCTCTACCTGGTATTCGGCCTTGATTACTTCCTGCATTTTATACCTTACCAACCGCCGCAGCATCAGGGGGCAGCAGGGTTATTTAAGGCAGGCCTCATGGCGTCAGGTTATTTCTATCCTATGCAAAAAGTCATTCAAATAGCAGGAGGGCTCTCTTTATTATCCAATTGGTACGCACCCTTTTCCGCCGTCGTCCTTTTCCCTATCAGCGTCAATGTATTTCTTTTCCATACCATCCTGGTGCCCTCGGGCTGGCTGATGGGTGTCTTCCTTTTACTGCCTAATCTGCTGCTTGGCTTCGGTTACCGTGCCTGTTATCGTGGTCTCTTTACCGCCAGGCCTCGGGTCTGAAATTATTTTTAAGTAACCTGTAACCTTCGCCCGCAGAGGTTTCGGAAACAGGATAAACGAGTTAGCTGGTTTGCCAATATAGCGAAAATCTGTTCACCGGGTTGAGGAGCTGAAATCTTTTATCACAAAAAATTTAATCTATCAAGGTCCTTTAATGAAACAACGAAACGCTTTATATTAAACCTTGGCTATCTGTCTTGGGGGATCGGCTTCTTTTCATTCTGGGGTTCAAAAGTTGTAGAAGAACTGGCTCAAAAAGGAGTAAATATACCCGATCTGCAGTATCTGAGATTAGCTGGGGCCGATGTGTGGCTATTTATGGGGATTGTGCTTTTTATAATAGCCTTTATTTTCAAAAAAGGAATTGAAATTCAAAGCGAAAAATGTCATTAAATGAACTCTCCGAAAAGGTAGATCTAACTCTTTCCAACCTTTCCATTTTAAAAACGGGTAAAGCAAAAGCAATCCTTTAGTACATTAGAGGCCATCTGTAAAGCACTGGATTGTCAACCTGCTGATATACTGGAGTATCGCCCGGATAAATAAAACTTTTTAGATGAATGGCACCACCCAGGACACTTTGAAATATAAAGTAATTTATTTAACTTTGAAATACAAAGCACTTTTTAAATTCCAAAACCCCCAATAGTAATGGATCATGAATAGAATTGAAGAAATACTCTGTGAGGCAAGGTCTGATAAGTGGTTTAAGCGGTTTGCTGTTTTTTGCCGCATCGCCCTGGCAGCGGGCTTTCTTCCAACTGGCTATGTTAAAATCATAGGGGAACGATTCACCGGCCTGCCATCCAATAACCCTTTAGGACATTACTTCGATGCCTTACATCTAACAGGGTATTACTATACCTTTATTGGAGTTGCTCAAATCATAATAGCTATATTATTACTGATTCCGAGAACTTCCCTTCTTGGTGCACTGATGTATTTTCCCATCATCATCAATATTTGCGTGCTGACCTATGCTACCCGTTTTGACGGCACCCGGCTTATCACGATGATGGTATTGGCAAACTTGTTTTTATTAATTTGGGATTATAACCGTTTAAAACACATATTGCCATTTAAGCAGCCCAGGACAGATCCTCCTGTGTTAAAAAAACCCTTGGGTAACCGCCTTCGGATCATATTTTTTGGAGGTACCTTCGCAATCATAGCTATTATCATCTTCGGTGCCTTCTATTTATATGAGATTGTGCCGGGCAACGCTGAAGACGAGTGCAGAAACCAATGTGCTTCCAGCAAAAACCCCGCTGCCTGCGAAGTTTTCTGCGACTGCATTTATAGCCAGGGCCAACCGCTGGATAGCTGTTTGGCAACTTTTAAAAGGGCGAAAGATATTCGCAGCATCAAATAGGTATGAAGGTATTTTTTACCGGGTTGTCAATCACATGCACTTTTTCAAAAACTCCGTCGTGACAATGGTTGCAAATTCGTCTTTCAAACTTGCCAGCGCTGTGGCGTGGATAAGCTCTGCCGGGTAATTTTCTCCGTCCATACCTTTTTTATTGAAAGTAGCCGTTGCATCAGAAACCAGGAAGGTGTCAAATCCAAAATTGCCGGCCATCCTTGTAGTTGTTGATATGCAATGATCGGTGGTTAAGCCAACTATAACAAGCTTTGTGATATTCAACCGATCAAGCCGCTCTTTCAGATCTGTGCCGATAAAAGCACTATTCACCCTCTTTTTAATAATTGGTTCGTTGCCGATGGGTTTAACTTCATCCTTGAATGCATTCCCTTCATTTTTTTCATGCAGTATGGATCCAGGGTTTGACGAACAATGCAGAATGTGGAAAATAGGGAGGTCATTCGCTCTCCACAGTTGTAGAATGTGACTCATATTTACTTCTGCATCCGGATTGTTCCGTTGACCTCCCCAGTACGCTATATTGTCGAATCCTTTTTGAATGTCAACCAATATCAACGCGGGCCCCCATGTTCTCGAAATACTCATTTTGATATTTTATAGCATTTGCTCAAAATAACCGCCAATTCCGCCGTCTATATCTATAAACTGCAGTTCTAAGATCCAGTGCCGCTCATTACCATCTTCATCATGCAGGAATATATCGTTCGGATTATCCGGGTGAATATCCAATTCCAGGCTTAGGGGGTCGAGCGGCTGTTCGTGAGGATATTTTCCGATAATATGTCCTGCAATGGCACCTCCAAACACCCAACCATAATCTTTCGCCTTTCCAGCCGCATATTGAAATAACGCCGATGCTTTCAATGTCGTTTGATGTTGATACCAAGCCTGTATTTCATACCAGGCGGTTTCCACATCATTTTTTAGTTTTAGCTTCCGTGAATCATTCCCCAATACATATGTCCTACCAATATCAGCTTCGTAACCTTTCACTACCGGTCCCAAATCAATAAACAAAATATCGTCTTCATCTATAGTCCGATCAGGCGGATCGTCATGATAGATGGACAATGTATTCTTGCCGGCTCGCACGATTTTTTTATGCCAATGCCGTCTTATACCGAATTCTTTTAATGCCAGGCTGCAAATCTCCTCGTTTAACTGTGCTTCTGTCTTTCCGGCAACAATTAAGTTATTTTCCTCAATGGCCTTAAAGAACTGAATGGAAACATCCTGCGCATTGATTAGCCGCTCTCTTGTCATGATGACTCATTTATTCGGTACAAAATAAAGGAGCCAAAATGGATTGAAAGTTAATCTACATTAACTTGACCCAATCTTTTCTTTAAAGCGCTTAAGAATTGAGGGGTGACACCAAGGTAGGAGGCAATGTCCTTTTGAGAGAAACGTTTTTCGGCATAAGGCTTCTGCTTCATAAACAAGATATATCTTTCTTCGGCCGAGGCAGATAAGGCCTGGTTTATCTGATCCCTTTGAGCAATGTATGCATTTTGAAAAAGTATCCGGAAAAACCGCTCAAACTTTGTAATTTTTTGATACAGCAATTCCAGATCAGGCTTGCTTATTTGTATGATATCGGTATCTTCGATCGCTTTGATATTCGATTTGGATGGGGTTTGAGTTAAGAGGCTGTATAGATCATCAGCCCACCACTCTTCAATAGAGAAATCTATAATATGCTCAAATCCATTTTCGTCCAGGTAATATGTTTTTAAGCATCCCCGAATTACAAAAGATTCATACTTACATATATTCCCCTCGCGAAGTAAGAATTCGCCATTGTTTAGAGACCTTAATTTTAACAACGATGTAAAAAATGCTATTTCTTCCGTGCTTAAGGAAATATGTCTTGAGATGTTGGAGAGTAATAGATCGAAGTTCATAGATTAGTTCCCTTGCAGGGAAGATATACAATACTTCGCTGTTTTAAAACAGGTAACCGGGCATATTTCGTTAGAGAAGTGGAAATCAGGTATTTATTATATTTACACTACAATGAATTGTAACTTATGAATGATACTTCGACCACAGCTCTTTCCATTGATTTTTCGGGAGACACTGCCGCTCATTATGACCAATTTTTCGGTCCCTTATTCTTTGAACCATATGCCATAGAAGTTGTAAAACGAATGGACACAACCTCTGTTTCTATTTTATTGGAAATTGCTGCCGGAACAGGCCGGGTTACACGTCATATCCGGGAGCATATTCCAGCCTCTGCAAAGCTAATCGCTTCAGATATCAGCGAGGATATGTTGAGTGTGGCAAAAAAGAAATTAAACCATCTTAATATTGAATGGCAAAATATCGATGCACAACAACTCCCATTTACTGATAACAGTATCGACGTGGTTGTTTGTTGCTTTGGATATATGTTCGTTCCTGATAAGCCAAAGGCATTCGCAGAGGCATATCGTGTTTTAAGACCAGGAGGCACGTTTTTATTTACAACCTGGGATAAGCTGGAGCAAAACGCCGCATCCTATATTGCCCGATCTATAGCAAAAGAATATTTAGAGGAGCCGTTGCCAGCGTCATATAATCTTGCAACCTCGATGAGTGATGAAACTGTCATAGAACAATTATTGCAGAAAGCCGGATTTTCAAAAATAACAATTGAAAAAGTAAAGCAATTTTCTGTCAGCCCATCTGCAAAAGAAGCTGCATACGGCCTTGTAGAGGGGGGAGGGCTTATTTATAAAGAGATCAAATCGCGTAATCCCGCATGGATAGCCGAGATAAAAATTAAAGTGGAAAAAGAACTTGCTGAAAAATTCGGCGCTGCTCCTATGAGCGCTCCTATAAGTGCGGTAATCAGCCAGGCGTGGAAATGAGATTAACCTGGAACAAACCCAATAAGGATGAGTGATGTTTAAAATGCTAAAGAAAAATTGCCTTTAGCATGGCGCGTATCTGATGTTTGTTACAGGCAACCAGCCTCCAGAAATGCTATAACAGCATCGTTCACTTCTTTTTGCCGCTCTTGTTGAACCCAATGGCCGCAGCCTTGCAGGACAATCGTTTTTTTGAGTTTGGGCAGGGCTTTTTTCATTGGCTCCAGGCTTCCGAACCTGACTGCTGCCTCTTCTGCGCCACCTATGAAAAGCGCGGATAATCTCATTTCTTTTTGATAGACTTCTTTCAATGAATGAAAGTTTTTATCATTATTACGGTAAAAGTTTAAAGCAGATGTAATGCCCGTGGCCTTGTATGCGGTTACATAATAGTCCAAATCCTGCTGGCTTAGCCATGCAGGCAGCTGGTGTGGTTCGGGGATTCCATCCAGCAGGCGTGCATCGGCCGGTTTATCCAGATACAGCTTATCAATCATACCTTTCGGTGCATCGCCTGAAAGTCCGTAAAAAAACAGACGGAAAAACGTTCCGGATCTTCATTGAATTCCGATTCGGCAGCGCCTTGTTTGCCGAAAAAGGCCAGAAAATTAAATTTGCCGTTTGATGAGGCAGCTATCTCAGACAGATTGCGAATTTCGGGATAAAAAGGAATGCTCAGTGATATAACGGCCTTTATCGTTGCAGGGTAAAGCATAGGCATGATCCACATGATATTGGCGCCCCAATCATGACCTATCATGACTGCTTCTTTAACTCCCAGGTGATCGATCAATGCTTTTATGTCCTTTGCATGATTGATAAGGCTGTAATCAGTTGTTTTTCCAGTAGCCTGGGAGGCGCCACAGCCCCTTAAATCCGGAGCTACGGCCCAATAGCCAGCGGTAGACAATGCGGCGAGCTGGTGCCGCCAGGAATACCATAGTTCGGGGAATCCGTGCAGCATTATTACAGCAGGCCCTTTTCCAGCCGAAGCATAATGATACTTAATGCCATTGAGTGTGGGATAATGATGATGAATTTCCACAGTGTCGATCATTTCCGAGTGTTCGTTCATATGATAAGTTTTGAGTGACGTAACTGTATTTTCCACTGCAAAAACCGGGCGCGGGGATTTTCTTTCAGGATCCGGGAAGGGAAGCGTTTACCGATGATGGGTGAACAGATATCACCACCAGGAATAGTGTGGGACGGGATATCGAGGCATGGGGGACTCCGCGAATTTCCAAATTGATTTAAGCTTGGCTACAAAGAAGGGAATGATTTTACCAGGAGCGATAGCATAACAAAAGATAAAATAACGGTTCTCCTGGGAGAGCTTTCGCTAAAGTTAAACCCGGCAATAGTACTTATCTTTGATTTTTATGAGTGAACATTATGAGATCCTGGACGCCCACCTGACGAATTTTGCGGGATTGACTGAAAAAGATCTGGCTGCCGGCAGGTCCTTTTGGCGACTGCGCAAACTGAAGAAAGGCGAGTTTTTCAATATGCAGTATGTTGTTTGCAACGATCTTGGCCTGGTGGTGAAGGGGATTTTCCGAATCTACTATAGTAATCCAGAGACAGATGAAGAGACGAACATCTTTTTCTTTTCCGAAAATCAATTCCTTGTTTCTTTTCGAAGTTTTGTTACCCGAATAGCCTGTCACTATTTCATTGAGGCGATGGAGGATTCTGAGATCGTTTATATTACCTACCGGGATCTTTACAGCTTATACGAAACGCATCCGAACTGGGCGAAATTCGGCCGGTTATTGGCGGAACTGTTCTTTGGGTATTCTCAAACGCGGACCGAGGAACTTTTATTTTTCACCCATGAACAACGGTATATAAGACTACTGGACGAACATCCCAATATCATCAATCGCATCCCAGCCTATCATATTTCTTCCTACCTGGGCATTACCAATCCATCCCTGAGCCGGATCAGGAAAAGGATACAGCGATAACCATTTCCAGTGAGCTTACCTTAGGTGGAAAAAATAAGACCGTGAATCGGTCTATTGGGCTGCTTTTATCATTTTTGACAATCGGTGCAGATTCTGAAGTAAAGTGCCCCGGTGATTCTGGATCAAAGTGTCCCACCGGTGGGTGCGTAGATGATAAAGTTAATTCGTTTTGTCTTTTCTTAGTGATTCTCCTTTCAAATCTATTTTATGGACCCTGGCTGACAATCTGTCCATGATAGCGTCGGCCAGGGTAGCGTCGTTGATGTAGTCATACCATTTTTTGATCGGAAGCTGAGAGGTAATGATGGTCGCTCCTTTACTGTACCGGTCTTCCAATATCTGTAAGAGGGCTAGTTTGGCGGGGTGATCTAACTCTTGCAGACCAAAGTCGTCAAAGATCAATACCGGCATTCGAGCCAATAGGTTCAGGAGCTTGACATAGGAGCCTTCCACACGGGAGGTGGCCAGGGTTTCCAGAAAACGGCTCATTGAGTAATAGAGCGTTTTATAGCCCAGGATGCAGGCTTGTCGCCCCAGCGCGCAGGCCAGGTAACTCTTGCCGGAGCCGGTGGCGCCGGTGATCAGGACCGTTTCTCCATTGCGGATAAAAGCTCCTTCGCAAAGCAGCAGCAGTTGTTCTTTGGTAAGGTTGCGTCCAGTAGAGCATTGGATCTGTTCGGGTAGAACAGGGTACCGCAGGCGGGCCAGCCGCAGGAACAGCTGGGTCCGGTAGTGTAATTTTGATTGCAGCTCTGCTTCCGTCAGCATGGCCACCATTTCGTGGGCTTCCGGATGCAGGTGAACGGGTTGGCTGGTAATAGCTTCATAAGCCCTGGCCATGCCGTGTAGCTTAAGCTCCTGGAGCTGATCTACTGTGTGTTGGGTGTTCATAAAAACTGATTTATTGGTAAATAAATAAAGCGTGATGATCCTGGTTGCACTGTATGTAACGGCTATCCGTAAGCATCACTTCCCCGAACATTTTCATGTTCGGGTATCTGAAAAAGATTGCCTTGAACAGTCGGTAGCTCTTCCTTATCCACGTTGTTATGCAAGATGGTGTGGATGATCCGGTAGGTATACGTACCAAAAGCAATAGCTCTCCTGCAGGCGGCTTCCAGCCGCTTGGGGCCATAGATCTTAGCCAGGCGTATAATGCCCAGGGAAGCCTGAAAGCATTGTTCGGTAAAGGTGCGAGATTGAAAAAGAGCTTCCAGGAAGGCGTAGGTATCCGGTCCGATGGTGGCTGCCTTTTTCAAAAAATCATCTTTGTTCCAGCCACGCTGCTCGTATACTTTCTGATGGGCTTCCGGCATATGTTCTTTCAGGGTCGTCCATCCCCGTCGCTTAAAGCTCCTGCGATGTAGTGCCACTCGCTGGTGAAGATGATAAATTTCAACAGTATCCGTATCGTAGATAACATCCAGCTGCTTGCCGATATATTGATAGGGAACGCTATAGTGATGCCAGTCTTCTCCCAGAATGATGTGATAGTCCTGGCATACCTTCGCCTGGATCTTGTGCTTCAGTTCATACAAGGTGGCAGGAAGCGCGGCCAGCAAAGGCTTCTCCTGTGACTCAAACAGTTGCCGGCGGTTAAAGGTCTCTTGCTGGAAGGGTTCGTTGTGATGCTGGTGAAGCTGCTCTTCGATGGCAGCATTCAGCTCCGCCAGACTAAAGAACACTCTGTCCCGCAGCGGTGCATAAATCCGCTGATAGACCAGTTTTACCTCATTCTCCACGTGTGGCTTATCCCTGGGCTTGCGAACGCGCGCAGCCAATAGCCCGATCCCATAGTACATGGCCCATTGTTGGATCATCTCGGTAAAAATGGGCTCATACCGGCAGCTCCTTTTGACGACCTGGGCCATGTTATCGAACTTGGCATAGCGCGTCACTCCGCCGAACCAGGCGACACACTTGTTTAGACCTTTTGCCAGTTGCGGTAAGGTGGCATCGACCAACGCGATGGCATAACTATAACCACTGAATGGCAGCACGCAGATCAATACAGGAACAGCCCTCACTTCCCCTGTCTCCGGGTCCGTATAATGCATTTTGCCACCGGCAAAATCCAGCAGGGTCTTATCGGCCGGCTGATGCTCAAAGTGCATCGTAGCCTGTTTAATCCGCTGATGCTGCGCCAGCAGATGACAGAACTGGGAGTAAGAATAACCGACCGGATAATCCTGCTGGTATTCCTTCCACAGCAACTGCCGGGTCACTCCCCTTCGTTTCAGCTCTTCGGCATAGTACTGCATACGGGACAGGAAATAGGCACACCGGCTGTTGATGTCGGGAGCCACCGGTGCCGCCGGCGGGTACATGACTGCGCATAAGGACGGATCATCCAATGCTAGCAATTCATCCAATGGATACGAAGAATGCCGGGCGATCTTCGCATATTTTCTCACCGTCCGCCGGGCCAGATGTAATTGCTTGGAAATGTTGTTCAGCGACACCTCCCGGTGCATTAACTGAAGAATGGCGCGTACCGTTTGCATCTCTTTAACTCGATTGGCCATAGCTCTGGATTTTATCCTCCAAAGCTCTGGAAGGTTAAAAATGTACGCACCCGGGTGGGTCACTTTGTGCCGGAATGTCAGCAGGATCGAGGCGTCAAGGTGGGTCACTTTCGATCAGAATTCCAAAATTTTTAGGATCGCAAAGCAGGTCCCAGGCCTCTACCGGGACACTTTGATCCAGAATCACCGGGGCACTTTAGACCAGAATATGCATCAAAAGGTTATGGAAGCCTTTTTTATTTTCCCTGACTAATATTCTCACATTCAGCTTGTTAGATGCTCTGTAAGTCGGCACACAAACGGCACACACATCAAAATCAACACAAAAAAGGCACGTTCTTGGTGGTTCCCTCCGCGTGAACATTAATATCACTCCACGGAGCATGTGCCATGGCCGAATGGTCTATTATACGTTTGAATGGTAAGCCTCCGGGAGTCTGTGCAATAACCGCTTTCAAGCTTCTCAAAAGCTCCGTAACCGGCAATTAGCGTCGATCTATGGGCTTTAATTTATTGCAAAATTGATTTCAATGATTTTGGCTTGAACATTTTGAATCGGCATAATGCCGCAAAATTATTCTCTGGAGTTGTTATTAAAGCCAATAAATAGGCAGATAAGCCTCCCAGCCTTCTTTTGAATTCATTGATACCAATAATTGCTATCATCCTGGTAAGATTATAGGCCATCATCAATAGATGGACCTCAGACATTACATTTTTCTTTCTTTTTAGTAGGGTGAACGTGAACCCCCACTGTCTTTTAAGTATTCCAAACTGATGTTCTATGATCTGTTGACGTAATTTATAATACTCCGGATTAGCAAGAACCCGTTCTCTATTTTCATCTATCACGTCCTGATACCCGCTTCTTTCAATCGTGCGGCCCAGCTTATTTTTTGTACATTCTTGTCGGATGGAACATGTTTGGCAAGACGATGTTTTATAAACATAGGATAGATAGTTTCCCCTGTTAATAGGCTTTCCATTCTGTTTCATCTGTTGCCCTGTCGGGCATAGGTAAAAGTCCTCCTCTCTGTTATAGATAAATTCCGAAGTTGGAATACAATCACTGCTTGGTGCCGTACTGGGCATCGGAGCTGAATAAGTGACAACACCAGCTTCTTTGCAGATTTTAAATTGATCTCCTGTTGAATAGCCTGCGTCACTTAACGTATTAAAGTGCTTTAAGTCCAGCAAATGTTTAACTTCCAATGCTATGGGGGCAAGTTCTCTTTTATCGGTTATGGCGCCGATTTCCGCATGAACAAATAGCTTATGCTTTTGATCGGTAGCCGCCTGAATACAGTAGCCAACATCGGTACCATTGTTATTCACCCGGAGCGCTTTGGCCTCAGTATCAGTGACACTTATTTGTGTATCACCGCTTTCGGCAAGCTTTCTTTCCAGCGCTTCCTATTTCTGTCGTCTTTGCCGCTGCATTGTAACTTTAACCCTCAGTTGCTCCTTTTCCGCAGCATCAGCCTCTTCTAATTCCTGTTCATATTGCTCAATCTTAGTGTCTATGTAATCAATATGCCGGGCAATCTTCTTCTGGCTGTAATTTTTGCGGAAATTGTTCTGAGCCCTCACTTTAAATGAGTCAATTGCTATAGTCTGTCCCTCTATCAGTTCCATATCCTGAAGCATAATAACAAAATATCTAAAAGCTGCCTTCAACGCAGCCGCATTATCTTTTCTGAAATAAGCGATGGACCTAAATGAAGGTTTTAGACCTTTTAGAAGCCACCATATTTCAATATTCACCTTGCAACAGTGTTCCAGCTTCCGGGACGACCTGATGGAATGCTTATAGCCATACAAATAAAGCTTTAAAAACAACGAAGGATCATAGGGCGGTCTCCCCTCCTTTTGAAGTGTTGTATGTTTAAAACCCAGCTCTTTCAACGGAAGCAAATCAACAAATATATCAATTGCCCTTGCCCACGAATCTACCGCAACCATCTCATCCAGGGCAAAGAACTGCATTTGATTCCGATCTCCTCCTGATATATAGTCCATATAGATTGCTTTGGATAACCGCATAGTGCACAAATACCATGCTATCCCTCGTATTATTTATCCACTGATGTGAATAGTTATTGCACAGACTCCCGGTAAACTACCTGTTGCCCGATACGTTGTGGTCAGATATTTTTGCTTCAAAAAATCATGGCGAATAACGAGTCGGTACGCGAGGAGATGTTCAAAAAGATAGAAGCCTGGAAGCGGAGCGGGCAGTCCCAGAAAGCATGGTGTAGTGAGCAGCATGTTGCCTATCATATTTTCCATTACTGGTACAGTCAATATCGTAAGACTCAGGCTGTCACGCCAACCAATCCGGATTTTGTCAGCCTGACCGTAAAACCAGCGTCCACTTCATCAGCCTGTGAAGTAGTTTATCCGGATGGGACCCGGGTCGTTTTCCATGAACCGGTGAGTGTATCGTATTTGAAAAGCCTCCTGTTTTAAGCCGTGTTGCACCTTTCCGCCTCCTGCCGGTACTATCTGTATCGTAAGCCCGTCAATATGAGAAAGAGCTTTGACGGATTATCCGGGCTTGTACAAAGTGAATTAAAAAAGGATCCGTTATGTGGTGCGGTATTTATTTTCCTGAACCGCCGCAATAACCAGGTCAAGCTGCTGTTATGGGAAGGCGATGGGTTCTCTCTGTACCATAAACGACTTGAAAAAGGCAGTTATGAACTACCTGCCTGTTCAGGTACCGAAACAGCTATGAGCATAGAAGCAGACCAACTTCTGTTATTGCTAAAAGGGATCAGTCTTCGGCATATTCGCAAACGAAAAAGATATCAACATCATGGCCAAATTGTTGATAACGATCCTACCAGAACGCTTGCTGTGAGCCCTTTTTAGTAGATTTGCTCACGCCCATGGAGCCCCTCACTGCACATAGTGATTACAAAGCCTTATACGAGCAATCCCAACTCGATATCATGCAGTTGCGCCAGGAACTGGATCAGCTTAAGAAGTTGATCTTTGGCGCCCGGCAGGAACGCTTTGTTGCCAATGGCGCGGATCCTGCTCAGCTGGCTATGGGACTGGAATCAGAGGTGGTAGTCGCCACCTCGTTGGTGAAGGCTAAAAAGATCGAATACACCCGCTCCGAGGCTATACTGACCAATCCTGCAACCCCCCACCAGGGACGTATGAAGCTGCCGGAACACCTGGAGCGCAAAGAGATTCTGGTAGACGTGGCTCATCCTGAAGGTAGCCGCCAGATCGGCCAGGAGATCACCGAAGAGCTGGAATATCAGCCTGGGAAGTTATATGTGAATCGCTTTGTACGTCCCAAATATGTCAGCCCGGATAATCAAACGATCTTGATAGCTCCTATGCCGGAAAGACCTTTACCGAAAGCCATTGCAGGTCCGGGATTATTGGCGCAGATCCTAATTGACAAATATGTGGATCATCTTCCGCTGCACCGCCAGCAGCAGCGCTTCAGCCGCGAAAAGATCAACATTCCTTACAGTACCATTACCGATTGGGTCAGCAATACCTGCAAACTGATCACCCCCTTATATGAGGCCCTTGCCCAAGAGGTATTGGCTAGCGACTATTTACATGCCGATGAGACGCCCATTAAAGTGCTGGACAAGGATAAGAAGGGAGAGACGCATCGGGGCTATTTCTGGGTGTATCACAACAGCCTACAGGGTTTAGTGCTCTTCGATTACCAGCCAGGCAGAGGAAGAGAAGGGCCTTACGAATTGCTCAAAGACTTTAAAGGACACTTGCAGACGGATGGCTATGCGGCCTACAACATCTTCGACCACCAGAAGGATGTTACCTTATTGCATTGCATGGCCCATGCCCGAAGGAAGTTTGTAGAGGCGCAGCTCAATGATGCCGGTCGTGCAGAATATGCCCTGTCCCAGTTCCAGTTGCTCTATGCCATAGAACGACGTGCAGCAGATCAGGAGTTGAGTCATGAACAGGTACTGCAATTACGACAACAGGAAGCGGTACCTATCCTGGAAACACTGGGTAAGTGGATGCAGCAGGCTTACATCGAAGTATTGCCTAAGAGTGCCATTGGCAAAGCCCTGGCTTATAGTATTGAGCGGTGGAGGCAGCTAATGATCTATACCACCGATGGGAAACTAAATATCGACAACAATCCCGTAGAGAACGCCATCCGTCCGGTAGCTGTTGGCCGTAAAAATTACCTGTTTGCTGGAAGCCATGAAGCCGCACAACGAAGCGCCATGCTCTATTCGCTACTAGGAACCTGCAAGCTTCATGATATTAACCCATTTACTTGGCTTAAAAAAGTACTGAGAATAATCCCTACCCATCCTATCAATAAAATCCAGGAACTGCTCCCATATAACTGGAAAAACAAATCCTTGTGTTATGAGTAGAACAGTTATAAAGAACGGAGATATAGTGCAGATTCCTTTGAGTAAGTATATGTCCGGATATGGTTATGGAAAATATATTGATGCGGTCAAGGTTTTTAGAGGTGCAATAAATCTTCCATCCATTATAAGGCTATATAGCCACATAACCGAAACTCCTGAACAGAATCCCAAAATGATAAGACGGGATTTGTTAATGGCTCCCATCGCGTTAGTAGGCATAAAAGGAGCGCATAAACTTGGATGGAAGACTATTGACAACGAACAAATATCAGAGGACGATAAATTTTTGCCTGACGTAAAGAGTGGATGGCCCCCTCTTATTCCTGTTCCGGAACGGTGGGTATACAAAGAAGAACTAGGGAACCCTGAAAAACTACATTTTGCTGAATACGATAATGTCAAACACTTAGAAAACAGTAGACTTCTGAATATTGAAATGGTTCCATTCAGAATTGCAATGGAAAACCTGAAGCTAGAAGGCAAAAACATTAAAGATATAATAAAATCGATGGATTGGCTGGAAGAGGCAGAGTACAATTCATCATACGATTTGCCTCCATATTCAACGCTTCCAGAAAACCTTAAGGGAAGGGCTATCAGGCAATAGTTCCTGAAGGTTGATATTGGACAAGATGTCTTGCGAAGTGATTCCAAGTAACCTTATAATTACTCCATGGATATTCCAGATAATTGTACTTTACCGGAGGCATACTTTGAATGGGGCAAAAAAGCAGGACAGCGAGTAGCCTCCGGGATCTTTACCTACACTCATCCTTCGACTCCTATCGAGCGTGAGCATAATAAGGAGGCATTACGCATTTTAGCTATCAAGCGAGCTCATTTAATACTGGATTGGCAAGCTATCGGGACGGGGCTGATCCCAATTTATAGGCTACAAGCTAATTTCCTGGACTTTTATGCAGACTACGTGGAACGCAACAAACGATTTGACCCTCGTCGGTTACCAATCAGTTTTACCCAGTTTAAACGCTTTATCAACGGTCATTTTCTATCCCCCCATGACCTAACGGCTGATCTCTGTTTGCGGTTTCGCCAGTATTTATTAGATAATTATAATGGTTACACTCCGGGCAGCTATTTTGCCCGCTTCAAACGAGTAATCAAAGATGCCGCCCAGCAAGGATATTTTCGCATAGATCCCTGCGCCAATATTTCAATAAAAAACAAAGACAACATACGGCGAAAAGAACATTTGGAAGCGGAAAAATATATCCAGTTGATCAAAACGCCCTGTGAAGATCCAGAAGTAAGAGATGCATTTATTTTTTGTTGTTACACCGGGCTTAGATGGTGTGATGTTCAGGCTTTTTCACCCAGTCATATCAAAACTGCCCATATCAATGGAGCAGATAAACCAATATGAAAGTACACGATCTTGCTTATTTTTGATCACTGTCAAAGTAAACATATCCCAGACTCGCACTTAGCGAAATTTAAATAATATCCCAAGATAATATGAAAATGATTTGAAATCAGGGCTCCTGTCTTTAGGTGTGTTCAGACCATCGATTGCGTACAGTAACTGAACAGCTATCCCATCTAAAGAAGACATTACATTTTAACTATGCACTTCAGCCATAACGCCAAACTGAATGTTATATGCAGCTTTTATTGTCATTTTAAAAAATCCTCTTCTGTCATTGCATTATTTAAGAATACTCCTGTATTATTCCCTGTTGATACAGCATATGATACAGCACGAAGAGGATTGGTACTGTCTCCGCAAGCGAATATATTATCCACTGTTGTTTTCTGAAATCCATCTACTTTGATAAGTCCCTGTTCTGTCAATTCACAACCCAATAATTCGGGGATTTTACAGTGTTGTTCAAAAGGAGGTCTTGAATAGATAGCTTTTAATTCAAAAGTTGAATTGTCTGAAAAAACTATTTCTTCAACTACTCCGTTTTTGTGTTTCAATGAGTTAATTTCCTTTTCAACTATTGAAATATTCTGTCTTTTGATTTCATCGGTTTGCTCTTGTGTCAATTCCGAATTTCCATTGGTAAATATGGTTAAATCTTTTGTCCAGTTATGAATGAGTCGAGCCAAATGAAATGCACCATACCCATTTGCCAAAATCCCTGTTTTTTGATTCTTTACTTCATATCCGTGGCAATAGGGACAATGAATTACGGTGATTCCCCAACATTCAGAAAATCCCTCAATTTTTAGCATTTTGTCTTTTAAGCCTGTTGCAAAAACGAGTTTTTTAGCTAAAAATAATTCCCCTGATTGAGTTGAAATCTCAAATCCTTTATCGGTTTTCGTTCCGCTAACGGCAAGGTCAGTTAAGAATTTTACTGTGTCGTATTTCAACACTTCTTTTTTCGCTTTTTCCGCAATGACGCTTGGTTTTTCTCCGTCTTGCGTAATGAAGTTACGTGAATGAGGTGTTTGCCGGTTACAAGGTAAACCGCTGTCAATGATTAAAACATTTCTTAATGCTCGTCCCAAAGACATTGCTGCCGAAAGCCCTGCATAGCTTCCGCCAACTATGATTACGTCAAAGTTTTTGTTATCTGTCATTTCATTAAAATTTAAAAATGATGTTAATGGAAAAGGTAAAGCTAAAACTGATGAAGCAAGTCACGCTTGTTTTATTAGTTCTTGTCTAGATATTTTTTCCGTTTTACTATAACCATCTTGGTGTTTTCTTTTTATATTCTAAGTATGGCTCGCCAAACCATTCTGCCATCCATTTCTCTTCCCGAAGTACAAATTGCGTGTGGAGTATCAAAAAGATGATTGGGATTACAATGAGAGGTGAAAATGTTCCTAAAAGTATTGAAATGCCAATAAGCATAAAGATAAGACCCAGGTACATCGGGTTTCTTGTATACTTGAATGGCCCTTTTGTTACAATTAGAGTTGCCTGGGTACCTGGGCGAGGATTTGTGCCTAATTTTCGAAAGAACATGCCACTTCCAAGAAAAAGATAAAATCCAGGAACAATTATTATAATTCCAATGTATCTCCAAGGAAAATATAACCAACGTCCGATTGGAACAAATGAACTGAGTAGTATCATCGCAATTAATCCTATAAGAAAATAAATTGGAGGAGGAATACGAGGTATTGAGGTGTTCATGATGATTTGATTTACAAATTGCTTGCTGCTACTAATTTATTTTATGCCATTCACATTTTTCAAAAAGGAATTTTCAAACACATCACTTGACACTTGCCAGCTTCTTCTTAATTTTCATCATCACCGGGTCAGGCAGTATTCCTGCTAAAATGGAATTGAACCGGTTTTGGAAGCCTATAATTTTCTTTCCTTTTCCGTGTAGCAAAAGTTTCACTCCTTCTGTAGCCACTGTTTTTACGGGGGTAGGCTTATTGGATTTCAGCAGATTGGTTTCCCGCATTTCCGGTGAAATAAATGCTGTTTCTGTAACCCCGGGGGCAAGCGTGGTAACCACTACGCCGCTACCTTCCAGTTCGGCAGCGAGGGTTTGCGAAAAGGCTAAGACAAAAGACTTGGTAGCAGAATACACCGACTGGTAAGGGAAAGGCAAATATGCAATCACTGAAGACACGTTCATGATTCTGCCCGACTTTCGGGCTGCCATATCTTTTGCAAACAATTTGGTAAGGATAACCAGGCTGCTGATGTTGAGATCAATCATGTTCAACTCCTTTTCCAGTGATGTTTCCAAAAAACTGCCATAGTCGCCAAATCCGGCATTGTTAACCAAATGAGATACCTGGTAGTTTGCTGATTTGATATCATTAAACAACTGAGCCGCTTGTTCTATTTTGCTCAGGTCTTTAGCTATGTAATGCACGGTAATTCCATATTTGGAAGATAACTCCTGTTGCATAACTGCCAATTTATCCTGGCTGCGGGCAGTAAGGATAAGATTGTATTTTAAAGCCGCAAGCTGTTGGGCCATTTCGTAACCAATTCCGGATGATGCTCCGGTTATTAAGATGTATTGTTTCATTTTGTTTGATTTTATGAATGATTAAATACTTTCAATGGAAGGTGGTATAAGCTTATACATTACCGGCGTTACAATTCTTGACAGAATGGTCGAACTGATTAATCCACCAATCAACACAATCGCTAATGGAGCGATAAGTGGATTGGGATTCCAGGCAAGAGGAATTAATCCGCAAATAGCTGTTATGGACGTAAGCACCACCGGTAAAAAACGGGTTTCTCCTGCTTTATTAATTGCATCGTCTATGCTATATCCTTCAGCCCGCAACTGGTTGGTAAAATCAACGAGTAACAGCGAATTCTTGACTTGTATGCCGGACAAACCAATAAAACCAATAATAGAAACGATTGACATCGGATGGCCGGTGATCAATAGCATTAGCACACCTCCGAGAACTCCTAATGGAATAATAGATAGTACAATGATGATACCTTTAAACGTTTTGAATTGCAGTAGCAGAACTCCAATAAAAAGGAATGTACTCAACAGGATAATGGAGAGAAAATTTCCACCGAGTGTATCACCTTCCGATTCCGCTTCACCAGATAACTTGTAATAGTAACCAGGCGGCATTTTAAGTTTGTCCAGTTGCGGAACAATATCCTTTAGCACATCGTTTGCTAATACACCTTCTTTGGTTAGAGAGGTGACCTTTGCGAAACGCGATTTATTAAAATGATTTATTGCCGTAGGCGATGTTTCAAAAGAAATGGTTGCAATCTGATTAACCAATACAGGAACGCCCTGTATGTTGTTTACGTACAGATTTTTGAATGCATCAAGGTTTGAAAATTTATCTTTGGGAAGAGTCAGGACAACATTGCGGGCATCGCCTCTGTCATCTATATAATCACCAACAGTTAATCCTGCTACCGCCATTCGAATTACCTTATCAACATCGCCTGTAAGCACGCCCAATGTGCGGGCTTTTTCTTTGTTTATTTCTATTTTAACGTCAGACTTGTAGGTGTTTAATTCGTTATTGATGTAAACAGTACCTGGGTTGTTGTGTAAAATATCCTCCACTTTAAAGGAAAGCTTACGCAGCGTGTCCGGGTCTTCACCAAAAACCCTTACAACTATATTGGCTTCTATCGGGGGGCCCTGTTCAAAATCTTTTACTTCAATTTTGGCATAAGGAAAATCTTTAAACTTTTCTCTTAGCTGCTTGACTAACTCTACTTTAGAGTCAGGACGAGCCTCATCATCCATCTGTACAAAAATCTGGGCAAAGTCGGGCTTTACGTCCTGTTGATGTACATTATAATAAATCTGCGGATTCCCTTTTCCTACATTGCTTGTATAATACACAATCTCTTTGTGTTGCTTCAATTCATTTTCTACGAGCCCGGTTACACGATCACTTTCAGGAATATCAGCCTGCAGCGGCATTTTAATATTGATAAGAAACATTGGCTTTTCAGAGGTTGGAAAGAGTTTGAATCCCGTTTTTGTAAATAAGAAAAAGGCGAAGGCACTAAGTAGCAATGATATTCCAATGGTTGTTTTAGGATATTTTAAAGCACGTGGCATAATACCGCGATAACTGTAGGTGAGAAATTTTTGCAGTTGCTTCAGGAAAAAATTGCCTTCTCCATGTTTATGCGTTTTCAATACCCGGCTTCCCATGAAAGGAACAAGTGTTAAAGCCACGATCATTGATGCCAGCACGCTGGTGATAACAGCCATAGGCAGGCTGCGCATAAATTCACCGGCTGCATCCGGCAGGAAGGCAAGAGGCAAAAACGCAATTACCAAAGTGGCTGTACATCCTACAACTGCTACACCTATTTGTTTAGTGCCTTTCAGAACAGCATCCATTCGTGAATGTCCTTCCCTAAGCCATCTTTCTATATTTTCAACAACTACAATACTGTCATCAACTAACAATCCCAAAGCTACAACGAGCCCAACAATACTAAGTTGGTTTAATGAATACCCTAGTAAATTCAGTGCTATAAGCCCTATTGCTAACGAAAGCGGAATCGAAATCATTACGATGAGTGATGCTCTAAATCCTAAAGGCAATAAGGTAATGGCTACTAAAAGAATTGCTAAACCAAAATCAAACCCGAGATGTCCCAAACGTTGTGAGACCATAGTTGCCTGATCAAAAGTTTTCACGAGCTTGATGTTAGCAGGCAATACTTTAAAAAAATCATCCAATACCGGGAAAAACTCCTTCTGCACTTGCGCTATATTAACACCATCTTTCATTGCTGCCGTAACCAGTACACAATGATGCCCGTTTACACGTGTAATGTGGTTGACCATTTCGTTTCTATAACTTACTTCAGCCACATCTTTCAAATAAATAATTTTTCCGTTGGCATTGTAGATGACGGTATTAGCAACATCCTCAACGTTCTTAAGCTTGCCGCTGGTCTTTACATTGAAAACCTTGCTGTCCAGGTTAATGCTTCCACCGGGAATGTCTGCCGCTTCACTTTGTAAACTGCCGGCAACTACGTTGAGCGGAATTTTCAGTTGCGCCAGTTTGTCCAATTGCACATCAACACGGATTTCCTGCTCCGGCATTCCGGAATATTTGACTTCTTTAAGGTCTGTTATTTTCTCCAGGCGTGTTTTTAGTATGTCGGCCTCATCTCTCAACAATTTATCGGAGGCATTATCCGAAACCAATGCAACCTGTAAAATTTTTACATCGGAAGAAGAAATCTTTTCTGTTTTGATAAGATAAATATCCTTAGGAAGCTCGCTGTTTTTTAACGCGTTTATTTCTGTAGAAATCTCCTGGTATTTATTGTCTATATTAACGCCATATTTGAATTTTACCTGGATTGCCGCCACACCGTCTTCAATTGTGGTAAGCATTTTATCAATGTTTTCCAGCCCGTAAATTTTATTTTCAATGGGCTTTACTACTTGCTCTTCCATGTCTTTAGGACTTGTACCAGGGTATATGGCAGTTATGAGATATTCCGGTGGATGTATAGTTGGGTCTTCCGAACGGGGCATTGTAAACAAAGTAAGTACACCAACTACCGCAAACAGGAGGAATATAATGAGGGTGAACTGATAGTTTTTAACGGCGAAATTTGTAATCTTCATATCTGTTAGTATTACCGGATGATTTTTATTGTAGATTTTTCGTTGAGATAGGCGCTATTAGAGATCACGATTTCTTCCACGCCATCAAGTCCATCTTTTAGATAAACCTGTTGATTGTCAACCCTTGAAATAGTTACGGGAATTTTTCTAACCTTATTGGCTCCTTCAAGTGCAAATACGAATGCCTTATCACCATCCGCTTCCACCAAAGAAGCATATGGGATGACCTTTACATTTTCATCCCGGCTTGTAGATATTTCCGCTTTGCCAAACATTCCCACCGCCGGTTTTATGTCGGTTAATTTCAATTTCAGGTCTATCTGAAAGGAGCCAAGTGTAGGATCTGCCGCCTGCGACTTACGAAACACGAAGGCGTCAAATTTTTTATCAGCATATCCGTCAAGCGTCACTGTTGCCGTTTGGCCCGGATTAATCGCTGCCCACTCCCGGTCAGTTACGCCGACTTTAAGTATGTAGTTATTATTTTTCTGTGTTTCGTTAATAGCAACCACGGGCATGCCGGGTCCGATCACTTCTCCTTCGCCGGCGATTTTTTTACTTACAAAACCATCAGATGCCGCATATATTTTTGAATAATGTTCATTAAAGGCAACAGCCTCTTTTGCCTTTAATGCAATATCTAAGGCGGTCTTTGTATTTTGCAACTGCTCTAATGTATAAACACTGTCTTTGTAAAGACTAACCGCCCGTTCATAATCACGCTGCGTTTTGTCAACATTTAAACTTGCTTGTGTAGCCCGGCCAGAAATTTCTGTTGAATTGAGTGTGGCGAGCAACTGACCTTTTCGGAAGAACTGACCTTCTTCTACAAAAACACGGCTAATTACGCCACCTATTTTGAAAGAATATTTAGCTTCGTTTTCTGTGCTTACGAGACCTGTGGCACTTATTTTTTGGGCTAATCCTAACGCAGATACAGAAGAAATCTTTACGGGAATAACATCTGCTTCTCCCAATGGATTTTTTACTTTGTCTTGTTCCTTGCAGGAATATAAAACCAATATCGCGGCAAGGCTGAGTAACTGTATTTTTTTCATAATAGTTCTTTTTTTTGTTTATTGAATGATGAAACTTGCATTGGCGCGTTCTATTTCCGCCTGCTTTATCAATGTGTCGTAAAGCGAAATATTTGCCTGCAGTTGGGCAGATACCAGTTGGTTTTGTGCATCCAGCAGTTCAATGTAAAGCGCAATGCCTTCTTTGTATAGCCGCAATTCATCCTTATAATATTTTTCAGAAGAAGCCACTTGTGAAACAGCAGCATTGTAATTAATAAGAGCAGCATTAAATGCATTAGCAGCAATGCTAACCTGTAATTTCAGTTGCTGCTCGGTATTGCTTGTCTGCGATGCAATCACTTTACCTTCCGCTTCCACCTGTTTTACTTTGTATTTATTTTTGCCTCCTGAAAAAATGTCCCAGCCAAGTGAAATCCCGAAAAAATAATAAGGCGATTTGTCATTTATTTTAAAATCAAAAGCCTGAGAGCCCAAATCAAGAAAGGAATTTAGTTTTGGTATTTTGTAAGAGTTGGTAAGACCAACAAGGTTCTTATTGATGTCGGCTGCAGTATGCAGCTTTAATAACTCTTCTCTTCTATTTACAGCAGTATCAGTTGCAACATGTGGGTCAGGAATACTTATAAGTGAATCGATAAGTATGGGAGTGTTCAGTGGTTGGTTGATTAAAAAATTAAAAAAATCTCCGGCATTATCTCTGTTTATCATGGCAGTGTTCAGTTGAGCAGTAATTTTTGTTACTTCATTATTGCTCCTTGTAACTGCCGTGCGGTTTACTTTTTGATTATTAAAAAGAGACGTGTTTATCCTTTCATTTTCTTTTACGAGTGCAAGGGCATTTTCATAAATCCCGATGGCTGTCGTCGCCTGTAAATAATTATAATAAGCAATTTTGATCTCTTTTACAAGTTCCCGTTTGTAGATGTCTGTTTCTATCTTTTGCAAATCATACTGCTGGCTTCTTATCTTCTTATTATATGCTATTTCTGCATTTATGACCGGATAAGTGGTATGTAGTTTTACATCATAAAAATTATTGGGGTTCAGCAGTACACTTTGGTTTTGTATTTGCGGAAAATTATTGGTGCTTGTCAATTGGTTAAGCGTTTTATAAACGGGATTCATTAAATCTCCTACAGGAATATCCACGGTTCGTCCGCCACCTGCAAGGGTATAGGTTCCATTAAGCTCAACATTGGGGAGGAATAATGATTTAGCTTCTTTCAAGGCCCAGAGGCTTTTATCCAATAAAAATTGCTGCTGCCGGATTGTTTCGTTACTGCTGAGACCCGTGCGGATATACTGCTCCAGGTGTATCTGCGCATGAGTGCTTCCAACGCATAATAACAGCAAAAGAAACGTGAGAAATTTTTTCATGATTTTGATTTTAATGAACGATATACTTTTAATGAACAATGTTCAATATAAAAGCAAAAAAAATTACAGCTTACTTATGATTTTTAAAAACTCATCGTACGCATCTGTTACAATATTTTCAGGGTTTTTAATATTCGCGTTTTTCGTACGGGAACCTATTTCCAGGCTGCACATGCCATGTATACAACTCCATATCAGAAAACACAACGGGTCCAGTTTATGCCCTGTAAAATGCCCGGCATCCATACACTGTATTACCGTAGTTCTTAGCACATTAAAGCTTGCTTTCCCTTCATCCCACTCATCTTTTTGGATTGTTTCAAGGAACTCCATTGGTGCTTTAAGCGTAAACATCAGATCGTACATTTCCGGGTTATCCAGGCCATAATTGATATACACTTTGCCCATTGCCTTTAGCCGCTCCATCGGGTCTTTTACGCTAAATAATACTTTCAACTGGCCGCCGAGGTCTATGAAGCCCTGTGTGTGCAGCGCATGGAGTATTTCGTTCTTGTCCCTGAAATAAACATACACAGTACCGATGCTGTAGTCTATGGAATCAGCAATATTTCTGATAGTGGTTTGCCCGATGCCCTTTTCAACAAACAACTTACGGGCAGCTTTTAAAATAAGCGCCTTCAGTTCTTCCTTCTCTCTTGCTTTTCTTTCTGTAGTACCCATAAAATCAATTACAGCACAAAGAAAATGAACATTGTTCATTTTTCAAAATAAATTTTTATAATCAAACAAAAAAACTGTTTACTAATGGAGCGAAGCGGAATGCTATTAACCAGCACACTACCAGATTCCACCAACAGCTTCCGCTCACGGATGACCCACTTAAATATTTTTAATTGAAAATCAGATAGTTGCAAATCCAGTCCTGGGCACTTGATAACCTTTGTAAATTGATGGAATTCATTGATTTACAAAGGTTTGTTCTTTTAAGCCATCCACATTCTTCCTCTTTTTTCCGCTTTCTTCCGTCGAGTTTGGTGAACACATTGGCGAACATAAATCTCAACATTATGGACGTCAAAATTTCTTCCAAACCTTCTCGCAACAAGAAGAAGGTATATTACTATCTTGAATGGGGCAAGGGTCCTGGCGAACGGGTAGCAACCGGCATTTATTCCTGGAATAAACCCCAGAATCAAATTGAAAAAAATTACAATAAAGAAGCTTTAGCGATCCTGGAAACAAAAAGGGCGGAAATGGTTCTTGACCTGCAGGCGGCGGGAAGTGTCCATATTCGCCAACACAAGATTAAGGCGAATTTTTTGGACTACTATGAGGAACACATTCACCGTAACCCAAGCGTCATAAAAAAGACCTGCCGGTTTCTGGTGATCCGGCAGGTTAAATTTCAGGCTATAAAAAGTCAAAATCAACCTTCCATTTTAGTTCAGAAATATCATAGCCAAGCTCCTTTAAAAAAATTTCTACGTCGTCTAAGGTGCCAAATGTGTAACTGACATTAAGCAAATAACCTTCATTGCCAGGATATTTATCACTGTCAAATACTTCCCGCGTGACTTGGCCAATATTTACGCAATACGGCTCACGTTTGATCTTCATTTGTTCCTCAACTTTTTTCGGATCAGCTATATCCTTAAATCGTTCAAAAAATCCAGAAATAGGGGAAAGTTTAGACAGCATTATCCATCCAACAACTTTATCATTGTTTTCTGTGTTATATCCAAATACGTTTTTTCTGTTTAAATAATATTCCAATTGTTCTTTAGTCATGCTCAAAAAATATACGTATTATAGTTCCAATTGCATCGTGAATTTGTAAATGCGGTATTCCACCATGCTGTGTGTCATTTAAATCCCAGTGATAAGTACCCCTCTTTCCAGTCGGAAGTAACTCTCTTGCTTCTTTAGCCGTCATACCCGTTGTATTGCATAACCCTCTTCCAGGTAAATAGCGAGAAAAAGTTCTTCGGCTTCTTCCTTGTTTTTCACGGTTACTTCCCTGGCACCGTTAAGAAGCAATTTAGCCGCTTTTGCCACACTACGGGATGACCACTGCAAATTCTTAATTATCCTGTAAATCTTGAGAACGTCCCTGGGATTATGATCTTCCCGTGTGTTACTCTTCTGATCTTGTTCAGCCTCTTTGGGATATCGGACCAATGATGTACGGTTAGAAATGCAGTGGCCGCATCGAAAACACCCTCATCAAAGGGTAACGCATCAGCGGTGGCGTTGATCGCCGGTACTTTTCCATGAATGAGACGTTGCGCACGCATGGTGACTGACGGTTCAACGGCGATCAAATAGCGATCATCCGGTTCGTATGAGCCAGTCCCAGCACCGACATTAATGACGCTATAAGCATCCCTAAGCGCTTTGTTGATCTGTTTTTCTATTTCAGGCTCTGTTTGGCGCTGTACCGAATAGGACTGGCCGAACGTATCATAATTAAAAGCCGGGTCTGTGATTTTCATGACATTAAATTGACAGCTTGAATATGCACACATTAGATATATGCAAAATTATTTCCTTACAGTATCGACAATGCATTCGATTCAAACAAATTATTATGAAATTCACGCAGCTGAGCCCTTTTTATTGATTACATTTAATGTGCCCGGCATAGCTGTTTCAATAATATCAGGCAATAAGGTTTTGATGAACAAAGGCTATGATTTCAGTCCGAAAAAAATAAAAAATCGCCAGATGAAAAAACAAATCAATAACCCGGGCAGTTACATCACAGGATATTACCCCGCAAACTTTTGCCGATATGGTTGATATCCTGCATATTTACACTTAAACAAATTAGTCATGAAAAACAACGCAAGGCAAATAAACAACAACCAGGGAAGCTATCTTTCTGTAGTGGGCGATACCTATCGCATCGTTATCCCGGGAAAACAAACCAACAGCGAATTCGCTATGATTGACATGCTGGTGCCGCCCGGTGGCGGGCCCGGGCCGCACGCACACGCATCTTTCCACGAATCGTTTTATGTAGTGGAGGGAGAAGTAGAATTTAAAACCGAAGAAGGCAAGAGCATTGCCAGGAAAGGAGATGTTGTAACCATCCCGAAGGGTGGTGCGATCCATGCTTTTAAAAACGCTAGCAATGAGATGGCCCATCTTTTATGTACCGTTATACCGGCTGGCCTGGACGCATTTTTTGAAGAAATAGATACCCCGGTCAAGGAAGGTGAATTTTTACCGCACCCTCACCTTGATGAAGATACCATAAAAAAGTTTAGGGCTATTGCAAACAAATATGGGCAGGAAGTTTATCCTCCGGATTATTTGGACAAATAAGCCCATCTTATTAAAATTATAATACATACGAAAGCAATTGATCAGTCAGGAAAAATCCTTCCCCAGGTTAAATTTGGCTGCGGCCCCAGCCACAATTCCAACAACCCTCCCTTAACAAAATCAGCATGCGAAAAATAGAACAGGTTATGATCCTTCCCATTTAAGGCAGCTTTCTGTATATAACAATTCGCCTTGGAATTATTATAAGTTCTGATTACAAATTCTTTTCCCGGATAGTAGTCATTATTCAATTTGATGACTACCTCATCAAAAACAGGACTGGTAATATCATACACAGGATCGATGGAGCTGGTTCCCTGCAGGCTGAATAAACCAATGGAGGTTAAAGCGCTTATACCTCCCATCTGCCCCTGGTCTTCATCATGTCCTCCGTATCCTTTATCTGGTGTGGTTGCGCCATAGGCCTGTTCATTTACTCTTCTTACCCAGTATTGCGTCAGATCAGGTCGTCCCGCATAACTAAACACATGCGCATCCGAACAGCCCGGCTGATTGGCATAGCTTATATATCCTGAACTATACCCAAATACAAAGTCCTGGTCTTTCGCTTGCTCAAATGCGTAGTTCAGCATTTTGCAAAGTGTATCTGTGCCCCCCATCATAT
>Ga0207695_10000649_pt1 | contig 69041 bp, 69 predicted proteins | sample KBSC54metaG_FD_184354 | JGI IMG/M metagenome (GOLD analysis project Ga0207695, IMG submission 184354) | Corn rhizosphere microbial communities from Kellogg Biological Station, Michigan, USA - KBS C5-4 metaG (SPAdes) (version 2) | ecosystem: Host-associated > Plants > Roots > Rhizosphere > Soil...
GCCATTTCATCGCCGCAGCCACCTTGGGATGGCGCGCGATGACTACCGGCTCGAAAGCGTTTTCGGTCGTTTCGCCCGAAGCAAAGGATGAAATTGTCGCCCGAGCGGCATTTCGTGTCAATTCAGAAGCTTGAAAAAGTGCCGCCGTGGGCACGTGCTCATGGGGGTCAAGCACGACGTACCAACGGTTGGGGAGCTTTATCGGCTCCAGCTTCTCGCCGATCCCTTCAGCCCAGGCCGAGCGACCGCGCACGAAGACCGGCACATCCGCCCCGAGCGTGCGGCCCAGTTCAGCCAGTTCCGCCGGCCTCAGCCCGCAACCCCACAGGTGATTGAGCGCAACCAGCGCGGTGGCCGCGTCCGAACTGCCCCCACCCAGCCCGCCACCCATCGGAATACGCTTTTCCACTTCGATATCGACGCCGGCCGTGGTGCCCGTATGGGCCTGCAAGGCCAACGCCGCCCGCACGATCAGGTCGCTTTGGGCAGGCACATCCGGGATATCGGTCAACCGCAGCACCTGACCGTCGGGGCGGACGCGCAAGCGCAGTTCATCACCCCAGTCGAGCAGGCGAAAAACGGTCTGCAGCTCGTGATAGCCATCCCCGCGCCGCCCCAGGATGCGCAGGAACAGGTTGACCTTGGCCGGCGCCGGCCAGACGGTCCATTCATCCGCTGCCGGCCGGTCGAACGTGCGGCTCATGAAGACGCGCAGGCTTTCGGGAAAGCCGTTTTCGCGGTCGCGATCCAGGGCAAAAGCAAACTCGGGGGCGTACTTGTCGACTTCGACAAAGCCATGGCGACCGTAGAACGGCGCATTCCAGGGCACGTCGCGCAAGGTACCCAGGTCGATCTTTCGGTAGCCGGCGGCACGGGCCCAATCGCAAGCGTGCTCCAGCAGAGCCGCACCGATGCCACGGCGCCCCCAGGTCGGCAGCACGTCGATCTCGGCAATGCCGATACTGTCGCCGCCCTCTTCGACATCCAGGCAGACGAAACCGACCAACTCGTCGGCGTCGCTGATGGCGACCCAGACCAGGCCGCGCGCAATGGCGTCGCCCAGGATGTCCGGCGGCAGTTCGATCGCCGAATACGCCGGCCACGCGGCATGCCCGCGGAACATTTCGACGGCACTGCGCTCGATGGCGCAGAGGGTGCCGACTTGGGAAGGTTGAGCGCGCTCGATGCGGAACATTTTTTCTTGTGGGGTCGGCCGCTGCGCGGCCTTGGGAACGGTGAACAGTAAACAGGAAGCGCCGGATAGGCCAGCTTTATCGGAAGCCTCTAAAAACCTTCGATCAGATGGTCATGAAAAAGCCACATCACCTAGCTTGTAGGAGCGACTTTAGTCGCGACAACGATTTACGGTGAGGCAGGCCCGTCGCGACTGAAGTCGCTCCTACAAAAACTAGGAAGCTATCGCGACATCGGTAGGTTTTTAGAGATTCCTTGAAGTCGCCCCTACAACGATCACAATGTCAGTTCTGGTCACTGCCCCAGCTGCCAGCTGTCGATGGAGAGCTTCACCTTGAACGGCGCCTTGTCCGCGAACACCTTCTTCGGCAACGCCGGCTGGCGGGTCGTGTCCCACTCGCGGTAGTCGACGTTCCAGCCGTCCTGCTGCAGCAGCGATGGCAGGCGATCCTGGCCGAAGCTCAGTTCGGCCGGGCCGCCATCGGCACGCAGGCCCAGTACCCAGGCCCGCAGCTCGCGTAGCGGCACTTCCCAGCCCAGGGCCCGGCGCAGCAGTGCTTCGGCGTCGGGGCCGTTGATCGGACCGCCGTCCATGCCTTCGAGCAAGGCCTCGTCCGGGCTGCCCGTCAAACGAAAGCTCTTGCCGAAGGGGCCGCGGATGGTGAACACGTAGTGCTGGCCATCCTGCACCCAGGTGATGTCGCCACTGCCGCTGTTCTTGCTATCGGAAACGGCGATGCGTCCTTCCAGCGTCCAATGATCGGTGCCGGCCAGCGCGTGCTCGCGCGTCTGCTGCTCGTTGAGCATCCCGGCATCGCCCGGCGTGCGTACGACGACCTTGGGCACACAGGCGGCCAGCAGCAGCGACAACAGCGCGGCTGCGCCCAGGCGGTTGATCGACTTCATGGATTCAGACGCTTCAAGGTGTCGTGCAGGCTGGCGTTCTGCGGATCGATCTTGCGCACCTCGTCGAACACCCGACGCGCGTCCTCCTGCTTGCCTTGTCGCCACAGCACCTCGCCAAGATGCACGCCGACATCGGCGTCCTTATGGCTTTGCCAGGCGCTGTTCAAGGCTTTCTCGGCCTGATCGAGATGGCCCAGACGGTACTGCACCCAGCCCCAGGAATCGGTGATCGCCGGATCGTTGGGCTTGGCCACGCGCGCGGTCTGGATCAACTGCTCGGCTTCGGACAGGTCGCGATTGGCATCGGCCAGGGTGAACCCCAGCGCATTGCTCGCATCGGCATCGCCAGGCTTGATTTGCAGCAGACGGCGCAGGTCGTCGATCGCCTGGTCGGTCTGGCCGCCCGAGGCGTAGGCAAGGCCACGGCCGTAGAGCAGGCCCGGATCGTCCGGCGCAATCTGCAGGGCGCGGCTGTAGGCCGCCTCCGCCTTGGCATATTGCTGCTCGCGCATATACAGCTCGGCATCGACCTCGTAGGCACGCCGCAGCTGCGCCGGCTGGTCGAGATAGTCGGTCTGCATCTCCTCCAACTGCGCGTGCGCTTCGGCCGAGCGCCCCAATTCAAGCAGCAGCACGGCGCTGCGCAAGTCGGCGTCGAAGGCGTGTTCGTCGTCATCCGGGACCTGGCCGTACCACTTCAGCGCATCGTCCTTCTGCCCCTGCATTTCGGCCAACTGGCCAAGCAGATAGGCGCTGTCGTTGCGGACGTTGTCGGGCGAATGCTGCAGCTGGGTGTAAAGACGACTGAGCGTCCGGGTGTCGTTGGCATGCGCCGCCAGGGCGGCACGCAGCTGAAACGTATCGGCGTTCTGCGGACCGTTGTCGAGCAGCTTGCCGGCACTGGCGTAATCGCCGTTCTGCCCCAGCAAACTCGCATAGGCCAGGCGCAGGCGGATGTTCTTGGGTGCCTTGGCGATGGCTTTCTGGAACATCGCCTGGGCGCCCTTGCGGTCGCCGGCCTTGTACTTGAGTTGTGCGGCCCACGCATAGGCATCTGCGCTTTCGAAGCGTTTTACCGCCGCATCGGCAATCTGCTGCGCGTATGCCGTACGACCCAGGCGGTCACCCAGTTCGCTCATGGCCAACCAGGCCTGCACATCGCTACTGGGCAGGCGTTGCGGAGTTGCCAGAGTCTCCAGCAAGTGCGACGACTGCGCCGGATCGCGCCCACCGACCAGTACACGGCCGAACTGGCGCCAGGCATCGATGTCGCCCGAGCTGGTGAGAATCTCGAGCTGACGCTGCGCCTCGGCGGTATCGCCCTGCCCCAGCGCCAATTGCGCCCGCGCCTGGGCCAGCTCGGCCGGCTTGGCACCCAGGGCCTGCCAGCGGGCGATCGCGCGCTGGGCGGCGGCATCGTCACGGATGGCAATGGCCATGCCGGCCGCCTGCTCGGCGACATGGGGGTCGTCCGAGAGCAGCATGGCCCGGTCGTAGGCCGCCGATGCGTCCTTGAGATCGGTACGTGTCAGCGCCATCTCACCGACCATGAGCTGCGCGAGCAGATCGTGATCGGCATCGGGCGTCGCCACGACCAGATGGTCCAGGGGCTGACTGGACGCCGCCCGGCTTGGGCCCGTGCGATTGGGCATTGCAGTACAACCCACCAGGGCCAACACTATGACGCTCGCCCCAAAATGCCGCAGTTGCTTGAACTTGGCCGACCTGCTCAGCACACTATTCTCCGTTGGACCTTCTATTCCGGTCAGTTCGACGTCCGGACCGGGACATCAAGCCTAGTTTACGCCGCCCGGTACCCGTCGCAGCCACTTATTTCATGCCATGACGCTGATCGCCCTAGGGCTCAACCACCTCACCGCGCCGGTCAGCCTGCGCGAGCAGGTGGCGTTCGATTCGGACGCCGCGGGCAAGGCGTTGCATGACCTGCGTCAGCAGCCCGGCGTGGAAGAGGCGATGATCCTCTCCACCTGCAATCGCACCGAACTTTACGTGAGCGTCAAGGCCGGCGCGGAGCTCGCGCCGCAGGCATGGTTGAGTCGACATCATCAGCTGACCCCGGGCAAGCTCGACGAGTTCCTTTACCGACATGACGAGGACGATGCGGTCCGTCACATGTTCCGCGTCGCCACCGGGCTGGACTCGATGGTGCTGGGCGAACCGCAAATTCTTGGGCAGGTGAAGGACGCGTATCAAATGGCGCGCGACGCCCAGTCGCTGGGCGCGCCGATGGATCGCCTGCTGCAGCACACCTTTGCCGTGGCCAAGCGCGTGCGCACCGACACCCGCATCGGCGCGCATACGGTATCGGTCGCCTTTACCGCCGTTCGCCTGGCCGAGCAGGTCTTTACCGACCTGCGCCAGGCCTGCGTGCTGTTGATCGGCGCCGGCGACACGGTGGAGCTGGCGGCCCGTCACCTGGTCGACAAGCAGGTGCGCCGGCTGATCGTCGCCAATCGCACACTGGAAAACGCGCAGGAGCTGGCCGGCCGCCACGGCGGTTATGCCATCGCGCTGCAGGATCTGCCGCAGCATCTGGCCGAGGCCGATATCGTCATTTCCTCCACCGCCTCGCGGGTCCCGGTGGTAACGCGTGCCATGGTCGAAAAAGCGATCAAGGCTCGCCGGCACAAGCCCGTTTTCATGGTCGACATCGCCGTACCGCGCGACATAGAGGAAGGCGTCGGCAAACTCGACGACGTCTATCTCTATGGCATCGACGACCTGAAGCAGGTGATCGATGACAACCGCCGCTCGCGCGAAGCGGCGGCACGCGAGGCCGATGCGATCATCGACCTGCAGGTCGAACGCTATATGGCCTGGCGCCGCGCATTGAACGTGCGCAACCCGGCCATGGACATGCGCCAGCATGCGGAAATCCATCGTGACGAAGTGCTGGCCAAGGCCCAGGCGATGCTGGCACGCGGGCGTCCGCCGGAGGAAGCGCTCACTTTCCTCGCCAATACGCTGACCAACAAATTGCTGCATCATCCCAGTGCGCGCCTGCGCGAAGCCGCGTTGAATGGCGACATGGACCTGCTGCATGCCGCGGGGCGGCTGTACGGTCTGAACGACACACCAGAAGCGAGTACGGAGGAGTGAGAAACGAGAAAGAGCCGCAACGCGGTACGCTGATCAACTTTCTCGCCTCTTCCCTCTCCCCTCTCGCTGCTGCCCCATGACGCCATCCATTCGCCGCAAACTCGAAGCCCTTGCCGAACGCCACGAAGAAGTCGGCCTGCTGCTAAGCCAGCCGGATGTGCTGGGCGACAACACGCGCTTTCGTGAACTGTCGCGCGAATACGCGCAACTGGAACCGGTGACCGCCTCGCTGCGCGAGCACGACCAGGCCGAGCGCGAACTCGCCGATGCACGCTCCATGCTGGACGACCCCGACATGCGCGAGATGGCGGTCGAGGATATCGATCGCCTCGAACAGCGCCTGGTCGAACTCGATGGCGAATTGCAGATCCTGCTGTTACCGAAAGATCCGCGCGACGAAGCGAACCTGTTCCTCGAAGTGCGTGCCGGCACCGGCGGCGACGAGGCGGCGATCTTCGCCGGCGATCTGTTCCGCATGTATGCCCGCTATGCCGAACGTCGCCGCTGGCATGTGGAAATCTTGAGCGAGCACCCCGGCGAGCACGGCGGTTACAAGGAAATCGTCGCGCGCGTCGAAGGCGCGGGCGCGTATTCCAAGCTGAAGTTCGAATCGGGCACGCATCGCGTGCAGCGCGTACCGGAAACCGAATCGCAGGGGCGCATTCACACCTCGGCGGCGACGGTGGCGATCCTGCCCGAGCTGGACGATATCGCCGATATCGAACTGCGCGATGCCGACCTGAAAGTCGACACGTTCCGCGCGTCGGGCGCCGGCGGCCAGCACGTCAACAAGACCGACTCGGCCATTCGCATCACCCACCTGCCCAGCGGCATCGTGGTGGAATGCCAGGACGAACGCAGCCAGCACAAGAACCGCGCCCGCGCGATGAGCCTGCTCAAGGCACGCCTGCTCGACGACGAGCGCAGCAAGCAGGCCGCCGCCCAGGCCGAATCACGTCGCCTGCAAGTAGGCTCGGGCGACCGCAGCCAGCGTATCCGCACCTACAACTTCCCGCAGGGCCGTATCACCGATCACCGCATCAACCTGACCTTGTATCGCCTGCCCGAAGTACTCCAGGGCGATATGGACGAACTGATCGATACGCTGACCCGCGAGCATCAGGCGGACGAGCTCAAAACGCTTACCGGGTGAGGAGTTAGGAGTCAGGAGTGAGGGGCAAAGACGGCGAGCTTCTGCGCTCTTGCCCCTCACTCCTGACTCCTAACCCCTAACTGCAAAAAGCTTGGCCCAAGCCCCGACCTGCGCTAGCGTGCGCGCATGAACCGTACCGCATCACCTCCCGATTCCAGGCAGCGAGTCGCCGACCTCATTGAGCGCGGCGCCATCGCCGAAGCCGAAATGGCCGCTGCCGAGTTGCGCGCGCAATTTCCCGGCGATGCCGAGTATGCGCGCATGCACGGGCTGGCCCTGTTCCAATTGGGACGCAAGGACGAAGCATTGGCTGCGTTGAAACGCGCGACCGAGCTCGCACCGGGGCATGTCGACGCGTTCTGCAATCTCGCCACGGTGATGGTCGAGAGCGGTCAAGCCAATGCGGCGATCGAGCTGCTGCGCAGCACGTTGAAGAAATCGCCCGGGCACCCGGGCATCCTGCTTACGCTCGGCAATGCATTGATGGCTGCGGCGCGTTATGCGCAAGCACGCGAGTCGTATGCGATGGCCACGCACGGTGCGCCGGAGCACCCCGGACTGCGGCTCAATCTTGCCGCGGCCGAACTGGAACTGGGCAACACCGACCAGGCCATCAAGCACATCGAAGAAGCCCTGCACCTGGACTCGACCTTCGACGTTGCCTATGAACTGCTCGGCATGGTGTATCGCGCGCAGGGACGGCGAGCCGAAGCGGCACAGGCTTTCCTGCATGCCGAGCAATTGTCGCCCGAGAACCCGCGTTACCCGCTGCAAGCCGGTATCGCACTGGATGACTCCGGCCAGTTGGAAGCGGCCGGTCAGGCCTATGCGCGCGCGCTGCGACTGGATGCATCGTCGGGCCTGGCGCTGAGCCAATTGGTATTTACCAAGCGTCGTCTGTGCGACTGGATCGACCTGGAGGAACTGAGCACCCGGCTTCATCGCGCCGTGGCCGAGCAGCGCCAGGGCATCACACCCTTCTCTTTTCTGGCCGAAACGGCGACGCCTGCGGAACAGCTGCGTTGCGCAACCACGTTTGCCAAACACACGGAAACACAGATCGATCCGCTGCGCCGCCAGCTGGCCTTCAGCTATCCGAGCCTGAAAGCCACCTCGGCCTGGCGCGTCGGTTTCGTCTCGAACGGGTTCGGCGAGCATCCGATCGGCCGTCAGATCGTGAAATTGATCGAAACCTTGCGCGGCGACGAGCTGGATATCCATCTGTTTGCCACCGCTCCCAGCGACGACAGCCCGATTCGTCAGCGATTGGAAGCCGCGGCCAAGGTGCACGACATCACCCGTCTTGGCGTGGCCGAAACCGCCGAACGCATCCATCAGGCGGATATCGAAATCCTGTTCGATCTGCGCACCTTCGGCAGCGGTTCGAACATCGATTTGTTCGAACTGCAGCCAGCGCCGATCCAGGTCAATTGGCTGGGCTTTCCCGCCACGTCCGGCGCACCATGGATGGACTACCTGATCGCCGACACCGTGGTGCTGCCCACCCCCATGCGCAAGCATTTCAGCGAGAAGCTGATTCGCTTGCCGCGCTGTTTCATTCCTTGCGATCCCGCTGCCGATGTTGCCGACGCACCTTCGCGCGCCGCCTGCGGCCTGCCCGATCAGGGCACCGTGTTCGCCAGCTTCAACAGCAGTTACAAACTCGACCCGGCCACGTTCGCGCGTTTCATGCTGATCCTGCAGCATGTGCCCGATAGCGTGCTGTGGCTACAGACCGGCCCCGACGGCACCGACCGTCGTCTGCGTGCAGCCGCGCAGGCGCTCGATATCGCGCCCGAACGCGTGATCTTCATGCCTAAACTACGGCACGACGAATACCTTGCACGATATGCACATGTCGACCTGTTTCTGGACACGACGCCGTACAACGCACAGGCGACAGCCATCGATGCCTTGCGCGCAGGCTGCCCGGTGCTGACGCTACCTGGCGCCAGCCTGGCCGGGCGTGTCGGCGCGAGCCTGCTGTTTCATGCCGGCCTGCCGGAGTTGATTGCCGAAGACGAAGAAAGTTTTGTCGGCATCGCGACCGAGCTCGGCAACGATCCGGAGGCTTTGAAGGTGGTGCGCCAACATCTGCTAAAGAGCCGGGCAAAGCATCCGCTGTTCGACATCGAAGCATTCGCCGCTGATTTCCGCCGCGCAATCCAGGGCATGAGCGCACGTCACCGCATCGGCAGGCCGCCGGCGGATATCGATCTGGGAGGATTGCTGTGAGTAAACGAGACAAGGCCTATGAAAAGGCCATGGAAGAACTGCAATTCGAGCTGGCCGGACTGAATCGCTTTCTGCGTCGCAGCGGTCAGCGGCTTGCGGTGATTTTCGAAGGTCGCGATGCCGCCGGCAAAGGCGGCACGATCAAGCGCATCACCGAAAGCATGGACACGCACAACTACCGCATCGTGGCCCTGTCCAAACCGAGCGAGGAAGAAGCCACGCAGTGGTATTTCCAGCGTTACGTGCCGCACCTGCCGTCGGCCGGTGAATTCGTGCTGTTCGACCGCAGCTGGTACAACCGCGCGGTAGTCGAGCCGGCGATGGGCTTTTGCAGCAAGGAACAATACGAGGGGTTTCTCAGCCAGGTACCGACCTTCGAGAAGCTGCTGACCGACGACGGCATCATCCTGATCAAGTACTGGCTCGCAGTGGATCAGGAAGAGCAGGAAAAGCGCTTCAAAGAGCGAGCGGAAGACCCGCTCAAGCGCTGGAAGCTTTCGCCGGTCGATATCGCCGCGCGCAAGAAATACAAGGAAATAGGCGAGCTGCGGGACGTCATGATCGAGCGTACGCACGCCGCCGCCGCGCCTTGGTTTGTGGTGGATTTCAACGACCAGAAGCGCGGGCGAGTCAACCTGATCCGACATCTGCTCGAACAGGTACCGCGACGAGACGCAAAGATTCCCGAGATGAAGCTTGACAAGCTCAAGCATAAGCCTCGTCAGGAACATGTCACTGATAAGGCGTTGTGGGTGCCCGATTCGCTGGGCCGGCTCTAGATTGGTTCCGACCGAAGGGAACCACTAGAGCCTCAGTTTCTCCCTTCGTCATCCCGGCGCAGGCCGGGATCCAGTGGCTTCAGTTTCCGGTTTTCGCGATAGAGCAGATGCTTGTTTGCTCTCGCGATAACCAATCACAGAGTCACTGGATCCCGGCCTGCGCCGGGATGACGAATAGGTAGGGCTTTTAGAAACCCGCTGAAGTCGCTTCTGCAACAGGAGAAAACGCCACCTGCAAACAGCGACCGTGAACGTTATTTCTTACCCAGCCCTATCGCCTCACCCAACGACTTCTCGTTAACCGTACCCACAAAGCGCTTGGCAACCTTGCCGTCCGGCCCGATCAACCAGGTCGTCGGCAAGCCGCGAGGCTCGTCGAAATCGGGCAGCGGTTTGTCCAATGTCACCTGCGCCACCGGATAAACCACCGGATGCTTGACCAGGAAGGCCTGGATATCGGCTTTTTCACTGTCGTCGTAGGCCAGGCCGATGGCGGCGACCTTGTCCTTGTGATCGGCAACGAACTTGGAAATATCGGGCATCTCCTTGATGCACGGCACGCACCAGGTCGCCCAGTAATTGACGATCACCCATTTGCCACGCTCGGCGGCAAGGTCGAAGGTCTTGCCATCGAGCGTGGTGACCTTGAGCTTGGGTTGTGCCGGCATCTCGGCGTGAGCCGGCGCGGCCAGCAGCAAGGCGGCAGCGAGGGCAATGGGTGCAAACAGCTTCATCAGGAGTATTCCTCAGGCTCGGATTCGGATGCGCAAAGCGTTGACGATGGGGACGATGGATAGGCCTTTTCAAGCCGGGTACCCAGTTCACCCGATAGCGTCTTGGCGACACGCTCGAGCACATTGACCAGTTCTTCCGGTAACGCCAGGCCCAGCGCCGCCACTTTCTCCACCGGCTGCAACGGCAGGCGATAACTGCTGTGACCATACACCCTGAGCAGATCAGCGCTGTCGAGACTGCGGCTAAGCAACCAACCGCCTGATTCACCACGACGGATCAGGTCCGCGCGCTGCAGGTCCTCGAAATAATCCGCGATCGCCGACGTATGAAGATACGGGGCACGTGCGCGTATCGTCTCCGGCTCCACTTCGCAACCGCTGCGCTGACCATCGACAAAAAACTTCAACACCACCAGCAGTCCGAGGAACTCGTCGCCCTGCGGCAACGCCTCGCTCGGTGGCTGGTAGTCGAAGGCCGAAATCGAGGCGGAAATCGAAGCGCCCAGGATCACGATCACCCAGGAGAGATAGATCCAGAGCAATAGGATCGGCAGCGCAGCGAGCGCACCATAGATCTGGTCATAGGTATGCGCATTGCGCACGAACAAGGTAAAGCCCCAGCGCACGATTTCGAACAGCACTGCACCGATAACCGCACCGATACCAGCCTTGCGCCATGGCACCCGACGGTTCGGAATGAACGTGTACATCAGCCACAGAATCAGCAAGGTCAGCACGAACGGCAACGTGCCGATCAAACGGCTGCCGATGGTCTGGCGGAACTGGCCCACGGCATCGTTCAACAACGGCAAGGCTGTGACGTATGAGGTCACGGCAATACTGCCGGCCATGAAAATCGGGCCCAGCGTCAATGCGGCCCAATACAAAAGAATGCGCGAGGTCCAGCGGCGCGGGCGCTGCACGCGCCATACGCGATTGAGGCGCTCTTCAATGCTGATCATCATCGACACGGCACTGAACAGCATGACCAGGATGCTGATGCCGGTCAGGCCGCGTGCGTTGTCCGCAAACTTCTGCAAGGCATCCTGGACTTCGGTGGCCGCGGTCGGCACGAAGTTCTGGAATACGAAATTGATCAGGGTGACGCGCGCATCGGCGAACATCGGAAAGGCGGCAAACACGGTCAGCACCGCCACGGTCAGCGGCACCAGCGAAACCAGTGTCGTATAGGACAGGGCACCGGCGGTTTCGAAGCATTTGTCGTCGACGAAACGGTGCCAGAGAAAGCGACCAAAACTCAGCAAGCGCGCGCGGTCGAAACGAAAAGCCATTGACGGGTCCTTCATCTGCTATCGCCGAGGACGGCGACAGGGTGGCATCGCCCGGTACACTAACGCATTGCCACTGAATGCCCCAATGCCCATGAGCCACGACATCCTGGTGCTCTACTACAGCCGCAGCGGCCATACCGCCCAGTTGGCAAGGCTGATCGCACGCGGCATCGAAGAAATTCCCGGCATGCGCGCACGCCTGCGCCAGGTACCGCCGGTGGCACCGGTGACCGAAGTGGCCCAACCGCCCGAGCCCGAAGAGGGCGCCCCGTATGCCACGCGCCAGGACCTGCACGATTGCGTCGGGCTGGCGCTGGGCAGCCCCACCCGCTTCGGCAACATGGCGGCACCGCTCAAGTATTTCCTCGACTCCACCGGCGCCGAATGGGCAAGCGGCGCCCTGGTCGGCAAGCCGGCAGCCGTCTTTACCGCCACCAGCACGATGCATGGCGGCCAGGAATCCACCCTGCTGTCGATGGCCCTGCCCCTGCTGCATCACGGCATGCTGTTGCTCGGCCTGCCCTTCACCGAAGTCGCCCTGAATGCCACACAGACCGGCGGGACGCCCTATGGCGCCAGCCACGTATCCGGCGCGCAGGGCGATCGCGGCATCAGCGAGCACGAACGTGAATTGGCGCGCGCCCTGGGCCGACGCCTGGCCGACACCGCGCGCAAACTGGCGGCATCGGCATGAGTCAGGTGGCGACGACTTACCGCGTCGGTCTCGCCGCCTGGGCCGCGCTCTTTGTCCTGCAGTTGGCCTGGTATCTGTGGCTGTTCCCGCCGCAGACGATGCCGCTGTGGCTGGTCGCCCTGCTTACGATGCTGCCGTTGTTGCTGCCTTTGCTGGCTATCCGTGACGTGCGCCGCGCGCTCCTGTGGACGGGCATCCTCAGCTTGTTTTATTTCTGCCACGGCATCGCCGAGGCGTGGAGTTCCAGTGGGGAGCGCTGGCTGGCGCTGATCGAGATTTTTCTCACGGTGTTGTTGATCGGTACGCTAGGGGCCGGCGTGAGGCACAAGCGCGCGTCCTGATCCCACCGCCACGCTTCGAATGGTCGCGACTGAAGTCGCTCCTACAAGCTAGCTGTGCCCGGCCTAGTTTGTAGGAGCGACTTCAGTCGCGACCATCCGTAACGCAACCGAAAACCACCTACCCAAACACGACCATGCTTTGCCGCCCCAAGGCCACCGGCTCGCCGCCCGGCCCCCATAGCACGATGCCCTGGCTGGTATAGCCGTCTATCGCGGCATCCAGCTGCGCGTCGACGCGCCAGCCTTCGCACGGCATATCGCGCTTGTCCGTCAGCAATTCGAGCATCCAGGTCAACGAGCTCCCTGGCGCTGGTTTGGAAAGCAACGACAAGGCCAGCGCCGGAATAAAATCCGCAAATGCGATGACCTGCGTCTCATCCACCGGGCCGTCATCCTTCAGGGCCAACTCGACCGAACTGGTCGTTTTGCGGCCGCCACTATACGGCAGGTCGCCGCGCAGCCAACGTGCGGTGAAATGCTGCGTAAACGCCGGCGTCAAGCCCGGAACAAAGGGAAGCACGGCCGCGCTGGCACCGGCATCGACCGGCGGACGCTGCGGCAAGATGTGCACGACCGACTCGCGCGCGACGCCGAAGATGGCGATCACCAGGCATAGTGTTTGATCGCCATCGACGATGCGCCCTTCCAGTTGCAGCGTGTTCTTGCCCTCGCGCAACAGCTTCGCCTTTATCGCTACGCGACCGGCGGGCACCGGCGCGAGAAACGTGACCTGTACGGTGCGCAAGGGCATCGTGGCCGGCACAAGCTCGCGCATGGCGCGTATGACCAGCGCCGCCTGCAGACCGCCGAATGCGCTGCGGCCCTGCAGCCAGTCCTCGCCGAACTCGGCCGTCCAATGCTCGCCATCGCGCGCAACGGTGGCCATCACTTCACGAAATCGCATGGTCAAATCCTGTTCTCAGACATGCCTACACCCAGGCTCTGGCAATCAACGCAGGCGCGTCGATACCTCGCGGCAGCGTACCGTAAACGCGGCCGCCCTCACCGAGCCGGCTGGCGATGAATGCCTCGGCCACCAGCGTATTACCCGATGCCAGCAACAGCTTGGCCTGCAGCGCCAACGCCATATCCTGTGCGATCTGGCGTGCGCGATAGGCCAGCGCGTCGTGGCCGTCCAGGTTCTGCTTGAGTCGGTCGACCAACGCTGCAAGCCGCTCATCGCCACGGCCTCCATCGAGCTCGTCGAACAACACCTCGATCACACCGGGCTCCTTGGCCAGCGCACGCAGGACATCCAGACATTGCACATTGCCCGAGCCCTCCCAGATCGAGTTGACCGGCGCCTCGCGATACAAGCGCGGCAGGATGGTGTCTTCGATATAGCCGGCGCCACCCATGCATTCGGCCGCTTCGTTGATCATCGCCGGCGCACGCTTGCAGATCCAATATTTGCCGACGGCCGTTACCAGCCGAGCGAACTTGTGCTCGCGTTCGTCATGACTGTTATCCAGCGCCCGCCCCATGCGCAGCGTCAATGCCAGCGCGGCTTCACTTTCCAAGGCAAGATCGGCCAGCACGTTCTGCATCAGCGGCTGGTCGCGAAGCAGCTGACCGCCCACCTTGCGATACGAGCAGTGATGCACCGCCTGGGTTAGTGCCTGGCGCATCAACGCACTGGAGCCGAGCATGCAGTCGAAGCGCGTCATCGCGACCATCTCGATGATGGTCGGAACACCACGCCCTTCTTCTCCGACCATCCACGCCAACGCGCCGCGGAATTCGACTTCGCTGGACGCATTCGACCAGTTGCCCAGCTTGTTCTTGAGCCGCTGGATATAGAACTGATTGCGTTCGCCGTCGGGGCGATGACGCGGCAGGAGAAAGCAGGTCAGGCCTTTGTCGGTCTGCGCGAGCGTCAGGAAGGCGTCGCACATCGGTGCGGAACAAAACCATTTGTGCCCGACCAGTTCATAGGCCTGACCGCGACCGGGGGTGCCCACCGGATAGGCGCGGGTCGTGTTGGCGCGAACGTCGGTGCCGCCTTGCTTCTCGGTCATCGCCATGCCGATGGTGACGCCTGCCTTCTCACTCATCGGCACGTTGCGTGGATCGTATTGGCGGGAAAGTATCTTCGGCTGCCAGAGACCGGCAAGCTCCGATTGGAGGCGCAACGCAGGCACGCTGGCAAAGGTCATAGTGAGCGGACACCCGCTGCCGATCTCAGCCTGTGCATGCAGGTAGTAGAGGCCGGCGCGAGTTACATGACCTGCCTTGCACGAACCGTCCCAGGGCATAGCCACCAGACCATGCTCGATCGCTGTACGCATGAGCTGGTGATATGCAGGATGGAACTCGACCAGGTCGATACGATGGCCGTAGCGATCGTGACTTTTGAAAATCGGCTTGTTTTCGTTGGCCAGGAACCCCGCACTCATCAACGGGCCACCAGCCAGGGCGCCATAGTGCTCCAGTTCCGCCTCGGCGTTGCTGCCGTATCGCCGCAGCCATTCCTGCAATGGCGGGTCTCGCAAATAGAGGTTGCTACCTTCCAGCGGCGGGACCTGGTTAGTTACTTCGTGCGTTTCGGCATATTGGCTGAAATTCATTCCGGCATCTCGCGCAACGGACGACCGAGGGCGAGTTTCCACTATTCGGCCGGTATGGCAAGCCAGAACTTGCCTGAGTGTGCCCACCTGCCGTGACAACGGGTGGGCACGGCAGAACTACCGACCTTCGAAAGCTGCACGCACAGCCGCGCCTGCGTCCAGCAAACCAGCGCCGCAACCGCGCCTGCACGGAGATGCCATCGGCCGAGCGGAGGCCTTGAGATATTCAGCAGCCTTATCCGGCGTCAATGTAGGCCGGACCGAATACATCATGGCAACTGTCCCGGCCACCTGCGCGGCAGCACCTTCGGTGCCGGCGAGGGATTGATAGTTTCCTCGCACTGGCCCTCGCTGCCCCGAGTTATAGGTGGCGAGCAGATAATTATCCAATTGCGTGGAGCCAGCGGTTCCCCCGGGTGCACTCAGCGACACCTTATCTCCATAGCTGGAATATCGGGCAAGCCCGCCCTGACGATCGGCAGCAGCCACTACCACTACACCTGGACAATTGGCTGGATTGATCAATGCAACATCATCGGCCTCGTTGTGTGCCGGCACTACAACTGTCGCGCCACGGCTCCGTGCATCGGCGATAGCCTCGCCAAGGTATTGTGGGCATGGACCATGCGAGGCCGGTCCAACAATGATGATCTTGGCCGGGTTAGCATTGGCAGGTACGCCGAAGACTTTGCCGCCCGAGGCCCAGATAATGGCGTCGGCAATATCGACCTCCTTGCCACCGCACGCGCCGATCGCACGTACAGGAACGATCTTCGCGCCAGGCGCTACCCCGGTAATGCCGACGCCATTGTTGGCCGCAGCGGCCGCCACTCCCGCGTATACCGTACCAATCCATCGCGATACAGACGCCTGTTGCAAGCCGCACTCACCTGCGTCACGCCAGTCTCCCGGATCGGAAGGATCATCATCCAGGCCATCGCCGTCGCGCGAGTCATCCGCGTCGCTGTAGAAATCATAGCCGGGCAGAAGCTGCGATCGCAGGTCTTCATGATCGGTCACGCCGCTATCGATCACAGCAATAACCGAGCCCTCGCCGTGCGTATACCGCCAGGCATCCTCCACTCGAATGCCAACCTTGGGATCATGCAGGTTCCACTGCCGGGCCCAGAATGGATCATTGGTTGCCACAAACGCAGTAGCTTCGTGCTGCCCCTGGATCTCCTGCGCAATCGTCCCTGATGCGGCGCCAAGCGCCAGAATGGCCGCAGTTATAGCTGCAAGCTGAATCTTCGTATTCATCGATCTTCCTTAATCAACGGAGGTCATGTGCCGGCTTAATGCCTGAGGTGAATACCTACGGGCCAACCCCCGGCGGGGTCTGTCTATATCCTGTTCAGTTGCCGCCCCTGGCGGCCTCAACGGCGCTACCCGCATCCAGCAAACCCGTGCCGCATCCGGTACATGGCGCAGACATGGGACGAGCTGTGTCCATGAGAATGTCGCGCACATCAAGCGGATCGAGCGAAGGATTGGCCGCACGCATCAGCGCCGCAACACCGGCGACATGCGCGGCGGCCATGGCGGTACCGTGCTGAGTGATATACAAAAAAGTCGTCGATCCATCCCAACTGGGTTTGACCGTCGACCAGATGTCGTCATCGATGAAACGGCCATTGCCACCCGGCGCGCTCAGATGAATCAAACGCCCTGCATTGGAATATTGGGCGAGCGCCCCGCTGCGGTCCGCCGCCGCCACTGCCAGGACTCCCGAGCAACTGGTCGGTGACCGCTCGGCCGGATCGTCGCCACCATCGCCGGCACCGACGATGACCAGGGCGCCGAGGTTGCGCGCCAGTCGTATGGCGTCGGCGCTATAGCGATCGCATGGCCAGGGTCCGGTGCTTTCCACGACGATGACACTGGCCGGATGAGGATTCTCCGGCACGCCGTCGATAGAGCCACCCGCGGCCCAGACGATGCCGTCACCCATATCGACCGCTGTACCCCCGCAGCGGCCTGCGACACGTACCGGGAGGATCTTCGCTTCCGGCGCGATACCCGCCACACCCTCTCCATTATCGGCTCTCGCGGCAATGATGCCCGATAGATGCGTGCCGAAGTTCGCACATGGCCCCGGTTCCCAATCACCGACTTCCGATGGATCGTCGTCACGCCCGTCGCCATCTTCTGACAGTTGGATACTGGTCACGAAATCGAAGCCGGGAAGCACCTGCCCCGCTAAATCAGGATGCTCGGATATGCCTGTCCCCACGACAGCGACAACACTCCCGGCCCCGCGGCTGACAGGCCACGCGGCCTGGACGCCAATGCCGCCAGCCAGATCGTGCAAAGCCCACTGCAGGTGCCAGAGCGGGTCGGTGGGCACTGCTTTTCCAGTGATATCCGGCATTACGGCCATCGATTCGGACTGTGTCCGATAGGCATCTGCATTTGGTATCGATTGCCCCTGTGTTGCTGCCGCCATGACCGCACATCCCATGGCAAGCGCGATGACGCAGGTCTTCCTTGAAGGTTCCATCATATGCTCCCGCTCTCCTTTGACTGGCACATCGAGATGTGCAGATAAAGGCTAATTTCTCGCTTAACCGCCTGGTATCGGTGCGTACCGCAATCAGCCCCCACCTTGCCGGGAAAGAGAACTTAGGTCATCGCCAGGAGCGCATCAGATACGACGTACGGAGTGGCAGTGAGACCGGACAGGTCATGACATGACATTGCAACGAACCACACAAAACTGCCGGATGGTGGTGGATACGCCTCTGGCATCGTCAGGTATCCTCTCAATCTCGCCAACGATCTTCGCGCCATCCAATGCAAGGCCCAAGGTCAGCTGGAACACTCGACGCCACGGGGCTAAACTGGCACAACCCCCGACCTGGCCTTTCTTCATGCAGCATCTGACCATCGTCACCACTGGCGGCACCATCGACAAAATCTATTTCGACGACAAGTCGGACTACAAGATCGGTGCGCCGCAGATCGGCGAGATCCTCACCCAGTTGGGCGTTGCATTTCAGTTCGACGTGATTCCGATCCTGCGCAAGGACAGCCTGCACATGGCCGACGAAGACCGGTCCCTGGTCCGTTCCACCATCGAAGCACAACCACATCGCCACGTGCTGGTGACCCATGGCACCGACACCATGGTCGAGACCGCTCGCGAGCTGGCGCAGATCAAGGGCAAGGTCATCGTCCTGACCGGCGCGCTCAATCCGGCCCGTTTCCAGGGTTCCGACGCCGTGTTCAATATCGGCTGTGCGGTTGCCGCCGTGCAGACCTTGCCCGATGGCGTGTATATCACCATGAACGGACGCGTCTGGGATCCGCTGAAAGTCCGCAAGAATCGCGAGGCGAATCGGTTCGAGGAAGCCTGACCTCCACCGAGTTCATGGCGGGGGAATGAATCCGTATGGCAGGGTTTCTACTTTAGAAACAGACGAGCCGGACCATATGTCCGGCTCGTCCAAATCATATTGCTCACGGTTTGCAGGAGATGCCGACCGCATTGAACGCTGCGATAACGTCCGCCTCATTGAAATCCAGATCGCCTGCCGCGCGCTGAACGTCACAAGCGCCATGAACGAAAGTTTCGTTGGGGATCCAGTACATCGCATTGGCTCGCGCGAATGTCTTGAACGCCTTCTCGGGGTCCCAACCGGGGCGTTTGACAAGCGTGCAGTAGGCCTTGTTATAGATGCCGCTTGAGAAGTGCACGTCGATACCGGCGCGGTATTTACTCAGATGATCGATGGACCTGCCGTCACGGGTGGGCTCGCACATGTAACGCATCGCGGCATTCTGCGCCTTGAAGATATCGGCGCCGACCCATTGATCGCTTTGCTTGCGATCGAACCACTCCGCAGCATCGCCTGCAATATCTGAGAATGCCTCGTTCATCCCGCCCGACTGACCGGCATAAATCAGACCGGAGTTTTGCTCGGTAAAACCATGACTGACTTCGTGTGCAACCACGTCCAGCCCGACCAACGGATAGAACACCGACCTGCCGTCGCCGAATGCCATCTGCCTGCCGTCCCAGAACGCATTTTCATAGTTGAATCCGTAGTGCACCTTCAGCAACAGGCGATTCTTGAGCGGAGCGGCATTCAAGTAGGCTCGGTACATGTCGAACGTGACCGTACCGAAATGATGGGCGTCGTTGATCGGCCCAAAGGCGCCATTGACAGCATCGCCTCGGCTATTGGGGCACAAGAAGCGCCAGACGGCTCCGCCGTTGACGTTGGTGGAGTTTCTCAAATGGTAAGTTGCAACCTGATTGGTTTCGGTCGTGCAATACGTGCCGGCCTGCGTGACGTTCAAGCTGGGACGGCCATCCGACCCATAAAAATATTGGCCGGTTTTTTGGTTGCCACCCGGCCCCGCCGCTTCGGCATGAGCCAGCCCTTCCCAGTGTTGGATAATCTCACCGGTATCGGCATCGATGATGGCCGTTGGACGAGAAGGATGGTCGCCACCGACAAAATGCGATAGCTGGTAGACAAGGCGCGCCTTTCCGGTTTCCTGCGGATAGATCAGCAGGTTTGCGTCCCGCGCCTCGACCTGAGCAGTTGCAGATACACCCGATTGCTTGCGCCACAGAGCTCGCGCCTGCGCTTCGGTAAGACCCGGCTTTATAGCAGGCAGATCGGCATTCAGCCCCGTGAAAACCTCGCCGTGCTTTTTGATCACAGTGCCGCGATCATCGGTTTCCACCGTCACCACCGCGCCGAATACAGGCAACCCTCGTGACATCTGCTGCATGCGCACGGTCGTCGTGCCGTGGGCCGTTGGGGCGGAGCGCACTACCTGGAGCTCGCTGCTCTTATCGAGATTCAAATGCTCAGCGAGATTAGCCGCAGTTACCGCACTCAGCGACGTGGGGCGCATCGACTCCACTTGCTGCCTGGTCGCGGCACTCACCGAGGTCGCGAGCAAGCTCAGTGCCATGGTGAGATATAGCGGAGAACGTTTCATCCATGATGTGTCATTCATCGATATTTCCTCAATCGTGATGTATCGCCGGTCATCGGCAACGGCCAGAACGTTGGCCGCCATCAAGATTAAGGAACACGGAACATTATCTATATCCGCACAACACCAGCGTCACCAGACGGCACCAGCCCATGGCTACAGTAAGCGGTAATAGATGCCCGGTATTTTTTTACATGGCTATCGTGTCTTTACAGCATGCCAGTTTCGAGCTTCGCCGCATCCGACATCATCGAATGATTCCACGGCGGGTCGAACACCAGGTCGACGTCCGCTTCGGACACGGTGGGAATCAATTCGAGCTTGGTGCGTGCATCGTCGATCAGGATGTCGCCCATGCCGCAACCGGGTGCGGTCAGCGTCATCTTTACGTACACCTTGCGCTGCTGTTCGGCCGCCGCCTCGACACTCACGTCGTAAACGAGGCCCAGCTCCACGACATTGATCGGAATTTCCGGATCGAACACGGTGCGCAGTTGCTGCCATACCAGCTTCTCGACATCGGCGTCCGAGGCGTTGTCGGCCAGCTCCAGCGGCGGCAACGGCTCCTTGCCCAATGCGTCTGCGTCGTTGCCAGCGATGCGGAACAGGTTGCCTTCCACGTACACGGTGAAGCTACCGCCCAGGGCCTGCGTGATATAGCCGATCTGGCCGGCCGGCAGCACTACCGGCTCGCCTTGCGGCACCATGATGGCTGCGCAGTCGCGCTCCAACGTGAAAGGCTCGCTGCTTAGACTGAAACCGCTCATGCCAACCCTGTTCGATACCTTGGTGTAGACGTAGCCGGATGCCACGCCAAGCCACCTATTATGCGCCCGGCGACAGGGGCTTCCCAATGGAAATCGGGCCAGCACGGCTCTTTCTCAAGGTGCAGAGGCCGCGCCGCCGGGCCGATTACCTGTCATGCACGTTATGATGCCGGTTTTGCCCTAGGGACAGCCGGATGTCAGAAACCCCTATTCGCCTCGTCTTGGCCGGGCCGTCGCAATGAGCGCACGTCGCTTGCTGGGCTTGGTTTTTACCTTGATCTGTACCGTAATGATCGGTCTGGCCACGGGAGCGATCTGGCTGGTGCCGACGGTCCTGATGAGCAAGCTGATGCCCTGGCTTGCCGTCCCTATCGGCTGGGTCCTGGGCCGCATCGTGCGCGGCTGGGTCAACCCGGGAGGGCGCGCCGGCGCTGCCGTGCTTGCGGCCATCGCGATGATCGTGGCCGCTGTGTATTTCACGATATTGGTGGCCGGCGCACGTATCGCCGGCTCACTGGGTCTGGGTTTCTTCGACACGCTGCACGTGGCGGGCGTCGCATTGCTGACCGATATCGCCCGGATGACGCTTACCGGCGGCGATATCGCCTGGTACGCGACTGGCACGGTCCTGGCCGTCATGGGCGCCCTTCGCGGACGCCGGACGACCGCACCACCGGGGAGCTAGGTGTCGAGCGTCTTCAACGCCGCCACCAGCGCACCGGCAGCGGCTTGCCCATCTCCGTACAGCATGCGCGCGTTATCGGCGTAGAACAGCGCGTTCTCGATGCCGGCAAAACCAGTGCCCTTGCCCCGCTTGACCACGATCACCTGGCGCGCGTCGGCGACATCCAGGATCGGCATACCGTAGATCGGCGACGCCGGGTCCGTTTTCGCCAACGGGTTGACCACATCGTTCGCGCCAATGACCAGGGCCACATCGGTGGCGGGAAACTCCGGGTTGATGTCGTCCATATCGGCGATCAGGTCGTAGGGCACACCGGCCTCGGCCAGCAGAACGTTCATGTGCCCCGGCATGCGACCGGCCACCGGATGAATGGCGAATTTCACCTTCACCCCGCGCGCGATCAGCAGCTGCGCGAATTCCCACACCTTGTGCTGCGCCTGAGCCACGGCCATGCCGTAACCGGGCACGATAACCACACGCTCGGCGTAGGCCATCATCACCGAGGCATCGGAGGCTTCGATCGGCTTCTGCGCTCCCTCGATCGCCTGGGCCACGCCGCCGCCGGCGCCAAAATTGCCGAACAACACGTTGCCGATCGAGCGATTCATCGCCTTGGCCATCAGCTGGGTCAGCAAGGTACCCGCCGCGCCGACCACCGTGCCGGCGATGATCATCGCCTCGTTCTGCAGCACAAAACCCTCGAACGCCACCGCCAGGCCGGTAAAGGCGTTATAGAGCGAAATAACCACCGGCATATCGGCGCCGCCGATCGGCAGGGTCATCATCAGGCCGAACAGCAAAGCCAGCGCAAAAAACGCTCCGATCAACGGCAGGGTCAGGTGTCCTGCCGCCAGCAGCGCGCCGATCACCACGGCGGCAGCCAGTACCAGCATGTTGACCACGCGCTGACCCGGGAATACGAAGCGCCGGTCCAGCCAGCCCTGCAATTTGGCGAAGGCGATCAGGGAGCCGGAAAAGCTCACCGCGCCGATCAGGGCGCCCAGTACGGCCAATGTCAGCTGAGCCGCGGAGGGCGCTGAGCCACCATTGGCCGTGAATTGGCCACCATCGATCAGGACCACCGAGCGACCGGCATAGCCGATCAGCTCCGCCGCACCGATCGCAGCGGCCGCTCCACCACCCATGCCGTTATAGAGCGCCACCATCTGCGGCATGGCCGTCATGGCCACCCGCCGCCCCGACCACCAGGCCGCGGCGACGCCGATCAGTACGGCCGCCAGCATCAGGCCGCGGTTGTGCAGCTCCGGCAAAGCGAAAGTTGCTACGACGGCCAGCAGCATTCCCACGCCGGCCCACACGATGCCGCCTCGCGCCGTGCGCGGCGAGCTCATGCGCTTCAGACCCAGGATGAACAGTAATGCGGCGAGGAAATAGCAGGCTTTGATCAGGTCCGGCAGCCAGGCCATCACTTGGCCCCCTCGCTGCCCGCCTTGGGCTTGCTGGTCTTGAACATCTCCAGCATCCGCTCGGTCACTACGTAGCCGCCGGCGGCGTTACCCGCCCCCAGCAGCACCCCGGCGAAACCTATCGCGATTTCGAACGAAGTTTCGGCATGCCCTAGCGCAATCATGGCTCCGACCAGCACAATGCCGTGGATGAAATTCGACCCGGACATCAAAGGTGTGTGCAGAATCACCGGTACCCGCGCGATGATTTCGTAACCGGTGAATGCGGCGAGCATGAAGATATATAGCGCCAGGAACCCGTCGATCATGACCCCTCCGTGCCGAACCCCCGTGGTTCGGCCATCATACGGTCGCAGGTCAACGCGCGCGAGCCTGCCGCGTTGATGTCGGGGGACGAATCAATGGAGTCTCAGGATGCGCGATCCGACGATGACGCGGACGACGACGCCATGAACAGCGTGGTCTCCGCTCTCGACACGGACCTGTTGGCTGACGACGCCCGTGCGGCGCCGGCCACGCTTGATGCTTTCCTGAGCCAGGTGGAGCGGCGCGCATTCCGCCTGGCCGAGTTGAACCTGGGCAACCGCGAGGATGCCCTGGACGCCGTACAGGACGCGATGTTGCGTCTGGTCAAGCACTACCGCGACAAACCCGCGCAGGAATGGACGCCGCTGTTCTGGGGCATCCTGCGCCGCCGTATCGTGGACCTGCAGCGCCGCCGCAAGGTCCGCTCCATCATGGTCGGCTGGCTGGGGGGCGGCCGCGATGATGACGGCGATGAACTACCGAGTTGGGATCCGGCCGATAACGGCCCGGGTCCGATGGACCGGCTGCAGGATGCACAGTCGTATGCGGACATGGCGGCAGCCGTGAAAAAGCTGCCACAGCGCCAGCGCGAGGCTTTCATGCTGCGCGTGCTGGAAGGCCTGGACGTCGCCGAGACGGCACAGGCTATGGGCTGTTCCGAAGGCAGCGTGAAAACCCATCTGTCGCGCGCGATGCAACATTTGCGCGATCAATTGGAGGAATGGCGATGAACGCGCCAAAACATTCCGTCGATCATCGGTCTTTCGAGCAGCGCGCCCGCGCGCTCTATCGCGAGGCCTCGCACACCATCGACCCGGCCACCGCCGGTCGACTGCGCGCAGCGCGCCGCACCGCGCTCGAAGCCGCCCAGACGCCTGCGCAACCACGCGGGGTACGCATGCTGCTGCCGACCGGTGCGCTCGCGGCGGTTGCCTTGGCTGTACTGATGGCCTGGTCGCCGCTGCAGAATCGCGGCAACGATGCCTTGCAGGCGCAGATGAATGTCGCCAGGGCCATCGACGCTGACAGCGACCTGCCGCCCGATCCGGATAAAGCCGACCCTGGCATGGTTCAGAACCTCGACTTCTACGATTGGCTGGCATCCAATAACAACTCATCCTCTCAGGCGAATCGGTAAGCATGCCATTGCGTCGTTTCGCCTTGTCGCTGTGCCTGGTAACGCTGCTCGCAGGCACAGCGGCACCACTGTGGGCACAAGCCGGACCACCTCCCGGCCAGGTCCAGGGGGCACCGCGCCCCTGGAACAGCCTCTCGCCCGCCGAACGCGACATGCTGTCACCAATGGCATCGCAGTGGGACTCGCTCAAGCCGGAACGCCAGCAACGCCTGCTGGAACGCGCTCAAGGCTGGAACCGGCTTCCGCCCGACCAGCGGCAGGAAGTGCGCGACCGCATCGCGCAATGGCAACAGATGACCCCTGAGCAGCGCGATCAGGCGCGCGAAAACATGCGCCGTTTCCAGCAGCTGCCACCCGAACAACGCCAGCAACTGCACAACGCGTTCAAGCGCTTCCAGGAACTGCCACCCGACCGCCGCGAGCAGTTGATCAAGCAGTTCCAGCAACAGCGTCCTGGCGGGCATCCGCCGGGAGGCATGGGACATCCTGGCGGCGGACCGCCCAGGCATTGAAGAATGCGATGAAGAAAGCCGCGATATTCGCGGCTTTTTTTGCATCCGAGGTTTGTCGGCCCTATCTGTCTGGGTTAGCACCCCTTGCAAGCGATGCGAAGCGAGCGGTCAGCTCTCGGGGCCCCTCGGGAGCCGAGTGAGGTTTGGACGATCAGGCCCCGAAGGGGGCATCGACAGGACGTCGATGCCTTTTCGACAGGACAGGGACGTCCTGTCGAAAAGCCCGGCCAAACCTCACGGTCCGAAGGACGGCGGACGCGGGGTGTCGTTTCTTTGGTTATCTTTCTTTACTCCGGGCCTGCGGCCCTCCGCCCTTCGGGCCGGCTAAAGCCGTTCGCACTGCGTGCGTGGACAAGCAAAGAAAGTAACTCGCGCGCCGGCAGGCGGGCGAAACACGCCGCAGGCGACTTTCTAGCCGAAGCACAGAACCAGAGCGATGCACGTTCCAGCGACAACCCACCACCGAAGCCACTGGATCCCGGCCTACGCCGGGATGACGATGTAGGGAGAGTTGCGCGAATTTTTCGTCACTGGCGACTCGCACGAACGCCAGGTCAGAGCGACACACGCTCTGGCGACAATCAAAAACCGAAGCCACTGGGTCCCGGCCTACGCGGGGATGACGATGTCGGGGAAGTTGCGCGAATTTTTCGTCACTGGCGACTCGCACGAACGCCAGGTCGGAGCGACACACACTCTGGCGACAATCAAAAACCGAAGCCATTGGTCCCGGCCTACGCCGGGATGACGATGTCGAGGGAGTTGCGCGAATTTTTCGTCACTGGCGAAACGAGGAGAGAGCTATCAGCCCTCGAAGCAAACCCTCCCCTCCCTCACTACACAACTCTTACTCACCAGCTCATCCTCAAAGTCAGGGTTCAACGCCCCCTCGCGCAACAACAACTCGGTGAAATTGAACACATTGCGCGCATACATCTCCGAAGCATGCAACGGCGCCCCCGCCGACAAATTCAGCGGCCCAAGAATCGTCACCCCATGAAGCTCAACACGCTCACCAGGCCGCGTCAGCTCGCAATTGCCGCCCCCCTCGGCCGCCAGATCGACAATCAAGGCACCAGGCTTCATCCCTTCGACCATCGCAGCGGTAAGAATCTTCGGTGACGGACGCCCCGGCACGGCAGCCGTGGTCACGATCACATCGACCGACTTCACATGCTCGGCCAGCGCCTGTTGCTGCGCAGCGCGTTCCTCGGCGGAAAGCTCGCGTGCATAACCGCCGCTACCGGCGGCACTGACACCCAACTGGACAAACTTCGCACCCAGCGACTCCACCTGTTCGCGTGTCTCCGGACGTACGTCATAACCTTCGATCTGCGCACCCAGGCGGCGCGCCGTGGCGATCGCCTGCAGGCCGGCGACACCCGCGCCAATCACCAGCACACGCGACGGACGGATCGTGCCGGCGGCGGTCGTCAGCATCGGGAAAAATTTGGGCGCGGCTTCGGCGGCGATCAGCATCGCGCGATAACCGGCAACCGCCGCCTGCGAACTGAGCACGTCCATCGCCTGCGCGCGTGTCGTACGCGGCAACAATTCCAGTGCAAAGGCGGTAATACCCCGCTCACCCATGGCGGCAATACGCGCCGCGGCACCATAGGGCCGCAACTGCCCGATCAACACGCTGCCTGTGCGCAAGCGGGCTACCGTCGTATCGTCCGGCGGCAGCACACAGGCCAGCACATCCGCTTGCGCCAGAACTTCCGCGGCATTGCCGAATTCACCATCGGCGTAGCTGGCATCGGGAAACCCGGCCGAAGCACCGGCGCCATGTTCGAGCAAGACCCGAACGCCCTTGGCGCGCAATTTCTTGGCAGTTTCCGGTGTAATCGCTACACGTCGCTCGCCAACGGCGGTTTCACGCAATGCGGCCACGGTGATCGGCATCGGGGACTCCCTGCGGATGATTCCGGCCATCATAAGGCCTTAACGGACCGCGCTTGTACCCGGGGGGCACCTCGGGAGTAGACTGACCAGCCGCATACGGCATCGATACCCGGCGGGCAAGACGAGCTGGAGATTCATTGATGTCCGTGCAGGTGAAATTCGATTCACTCTCTCCCGATCCGCTGCTGGCCAGGGCGCGTGCGGTACGCGAACGGGCTTATGCGCCCTATTCCAACTTTCTGGTGGGCGCCACCTTGCTCACCCACGACGGCCGTCATTTCGATGGCTGCAACGTGGAAAACGCCTCCTATGGCTTGTGCAATTGCGCCGAGCGCACGGCACTGTTCGCGGCGATCGCCGCAGGCTGCAAGCCCGGCGATTTCGCCGCTCTGGCGGTGATCGGCGACACGCCGGCGCCCATCGCGCCTTGCGGCGCCTGTCGCCAGGTGATGACCGAGCTCTGTAACCAGGAGATGCCCGTCATATTGGCCAATCTGCAAGGCGACATGCAGTTGACCACGGTCGGCAAGCTACTCCCTGGCTCGTTTCAATTGCCCTGAGCCAGACCGGACCCGGAGTCATCGGACCTGAGCCAATGAACTGCTAGCATGACCGCTTTGAGATCGAGTCACGCCATGCTTTCTGCTCTCGAGTTGCTGCAACAACGCCATTCGGCCCCCTCGCGCCAGCTTTGCGAACCCGCGCCCGACGAAGCTACTTTGCGGACACTGCTGGAAGCGGCCATCCGGGTGCCCGATCACAGCAAGCTCGAGCCATTCCGGCTGGTGCTGTTGAGCGGCGATGCCAAGCTGCGTTTCGGCGAACGCCTGGCCGAGATCGCCATTCGTCGCGATCCCGACCTGCCCGAGTCCAAGCGCGAAAAAGAGCGCCTGCGCTATACCTTCGCGCCACTCGTGGTGGTAGTGATTTCGCATGTGCACCACGAGAGCACAGTGCCTGTCATCGAACAGCAATTCGCCGCCGCCTGCGTGGCACATAACTTGTTGCTGGGTACCTATGCTCTCGGCTATGGCGCGCAGTGGTTGACCGGATGGGCGGCTTACGATCGCGAAGCGGCCGCGCTACTTGACCTCAAGGACAATGAGCAAGTCGTTGGCTTCGTGCATATCGGCACGCCGGACATCGACATCCCCGATCGCGACCGCCCCGTACTCGACGACCTGGTCTCGACCTGGACGCCATGAGCGAGGCAAGCCCCACCGTCCATCTCGTCGACGGAAGCCTGTATGTGTTTCGCGCCTGGCACTCCATGCCCGATGAGTTCACCGACGTCGACGGACACCCGATCAATGCGGTGCACGGGTTTACGCGGTTCTTGTGCGAACTGCTGGAAAAGACCAGGCCGGAACATATCGCGGTGGCCTTCGATGCATCGCTGACCACCTCGTTCCGCAACGCGATCTATCCGAAATACAAGGCCAACCGCGAACTGCCGCCGCCCGATCTCGAGCGGCAGTTCGTAGTGTGCCGCGAGATCGCCGAGGCGCTCGGCCTGCCTGTACTGATCGACCATAGCTACGAAGCCGACGATCTTATCGGCAGCGCGCTGTGGGGACTGCGCGCACACGGATTCCGTGGCGTCATCGTTTCGGCCGATAAAGATTTCGGCCAGCTGCTGGGCGAGCACGACGAACAGTGGGACTACGCGCGCAACCTACGCTGGGGTCCGGCCGGCGTGCTGGAAAAACTCGGCGTGCACCCGCACCAGGTCGCCGACTTCCTGGCCTTGTGCGGCGACGCCGTGGACAACATCCCCGGCGTACCCGGCGTAGGCGCCAAGACGGCCGCGGCCTTGCTCACGCACTTCGGCAGCCTCGACGCCCTGCTCGACCGCGTCGACGAAGTGGCTTTCCTGCGCATTCGTGGCGCTGCGTCTTGTGCAGTGAAGCTCAAGGAACATGCCGAGCAGGCACGCCTGTACCGCCGCCTTACACGCATCGCTCTGGATGTGCCGGTTGCATCGCATGCCGATGCCTTGCTCCGCCAGGGCAGCGAGTGGGCAAAATTGGAAGCCATCAGTGAACGGCTGCGCTTCGGTCCTTTGACGCGCTCGCGACTGCGTGCACTGACCACCGCTTAGTCGCTCAATCTTTTGCACCCAGCCTGCGCAACGCGGTTGCGGATTGATCGTTGCCTTGCTTCAGTGCCACGGCGAGCGCTGTATTGCCATGCACATCGACATGATCGATATCCGCGCCCTTGGCGATAAGGGTCGGCAGCAGTTCAAGGCGCCCGAACAGCGTTGCAAAAGACAGGGCTGTTTCACCGGCGTTGTTGGTCTGGTCGACCGGGCAGCGCGCATCGAGCAGCTCATGCGCGACTTTCACGTGACCTTTGTACAACGCCCCCATCAAGGCCGTGTTGCCATTGCGATCACCGAGGCAGGCATTGGCGCCCATGCTCAGTAGATAGCGCAAGGCATCGGGTTGATCGTTGTAGGCGGCAAGAATCACCGCGCTGTAACCGCTCGATGTTTGACTATCGATCGGATAATGCGCCTCGTAGAGCGCTTGCAGGATATCGATACGACCGGCACGCGCGGCGTCGAACCATTCCGAATCGTAGCGATGGGCATCGACCCACTGCGCCTGTGGCTTGGGGATATTTTGTATGTAGCCTGCGTGTGCCATCAGGCGCAATGAGGGGAAGCAGAACCACACTCCCATCGCCACCAGCACAGCGACGATGGGAGCAACCACGAACCAGGTTCGGCGATGTCTAAACATGGCCAACACTCCTTTGGAGCCTTCGTTAGTAGCAGGCGAAAAGATAACGACGTCCCAAAAGCCTCGAAACGTCCCCTACTCGTCATTCCGGCGAAGGCCGGAATCCATTCCTCGGCGTAAACGCTTGCGAGACGCTACCTGACAAGCGAAGGACTGAGGAGTGGATGACCAGCTTCGCTGTTGTAAAGCTCTTCCGGCCTACGCCGGGATGACGATGGAAACTGAGGCCTTTAGAGGACTCTCATCAATCCGCGAGCTTTTCTGCGGCAGCTTTCACGCGCGACAGGTCCGCATGCGTTGCCTTGACCAGTCGAGTGCCATAGTCCGCATCAGCCTTGTAGAAGTACGACAGCATCGTGTACTTGTTGGCATCGTTGGTGACCTGGTTGAGATCACTGCCAAGTGCCACGATCAGGTCGTTCTTGTCCTGTGCCGACAGCGCCTTGTAGTACTCACCCGCTTGCACGAAGTTGCGTGGCTTGTCGATCGCCTGCTGCTGCGTGGTACCGGACAACTCCGTACGCACCAGCTTGGCGGACGGATCTTCAGAAACTTCGCTGGCACCAGACGGTTCGAAGTTGATCTCGCCCTTGCGGCCACTGATGCTCATCGCACCATCCTGGTCTCCGTTATTTACCGCAACGGCCGGCTTGTTCACCGGAATGCTGAGGTAGTTGGCGCCCAGGCGATAGATCTGCGTGTCGGCGTAGGCGAACAATCGTCCCTGCAACATGCGGTCTTCGGATGCCTCGATGCCCGGCACCATGCGCGAAGGCGCAAAGGCTGATTCCTCCGTACTTTCGAAGTAATTGTCCGGCACGCGATTGAGCGTCATCGTACCGATCTTCTGCTCCGGCACACCCGGCCAGATCTTGGTGTCGTCCAGCGCATTGAAATCGAACCTGGCCAGGTCCTTAGGCTCCAATACCTGGATATACAGGTCCCATTTCGGGTGGTCGCCAGCCTTGATGTTCTTGTAGAGATCGTTGGTGTAGTGGTTCCAATCGGCGGCGAGGGAGGCCGATATCTCCTGCGGTCGCAGGCTATGCAGGCCTTGCTGGCTCTTCCAGTGGAACTTCACGTAATGCACCTGGCCCTGCGCATTGACCAGCTTGAACGCATGCACGCCAAAGCCGTCCATGTGGCGATAGTTGTCCGGCATGCCTTCGTTGGAATACAGGCGCGTCAGCATCGCCGTCGCCTCTGGCGTATGCGCGAAGAAATCGAACGCCAGATTGGCATCCTGCACGCCAGTTACCGCGCTCGGCTTGTTCGCATGCACGAAGTCCGGGAACTTGATCGCATCGCGGATAAAGAAGATCGGCAGATTGTTACCCACCAGGTCCCAGTTACCTTGCTGGGTATAGAACTTGGTCGCGAAACCGCGCGGGTCGCGTGCCTGCTCCGGGGAACCACGGAAGTTCATCACGGTAGAAAAGCGCACAAATACCGGCGTGCTGGTGCCGGGCACGAAGACCTTGGCCTTGCTCAGCGACGAAATATCGGTGCTGGGTTCGAAAACACCGAATGCGCCCGTGCCGCGCGCGTGCACCACACGCTCGGGAATACGCTCGCGATTGAAGCGTTGCAGTTTTTCGATCAGGCGAGAGTCTTGCAGCAGAGTCGGGCCATTCGGGCCGGCGGTCTGCGAGTTCTGGTTGTCGCCAACGGGAATGCCGGCGTCGCTGGTCAGGTGAGCATCCTGTGCACTGACCGCAAAGGCGATGCTCAACGGAAGCGTCAGCAGAAGACTTGTTCGAGCAAAACTTTTTCTTGTGGTTTTCATGAACCATCCTTGTGGTTGGGGGCGCGCGGAAGCGCACCGTATTAGCCGTCATTGGCTCGAAATCAGTCTAATTGATTGTTCGGATAAGACTGATAGCTCCCTGCTATAGCGTGACCGACCACACACATCGCACCGATTGAGCGATCGATGCGAGGCAGTCATCATGGCGAGCGTCAAGTAACTCTCAAGGACTCTGGATGACCCCATCGACACAAGCCGTTCCCGCCGACGCCAACGCACCGGTCGAGACGCTTTATCAAGGCCGTTGGCTCAGCCTGCGCAAGCGCGGGCGCTGGGAATACGCCGAACGCAACAACCCCGGCGGCGCGGTCATCATTCTGGCGGTGACGCCGGAGGACAAGGTGCTGTTCGTCGAGCAATACCGCGTGGCGATCCAGAAACACACTATCGAAATGCCGGCCGGGCTAGTCGGCGACCTCGCCCATCAGCTGGAAGAAGGCGCTCTACTCGCCGCTAGTCGCGAACTGGAAGAAGAAACCGGCTACCGCTGCGAGCGCGTGGAATTCGTGCACGAGGGCCCTTCGTCGTCCGGCATGAGCACCGAGATGATTACTTTCGCCCGTGCCTATGGGCTGACCCGGGTGGGTCCCGGCGGCGGCGACGAAAGCGAGAACATCGTGGTGCACGAGGTTCCACGCACCGAAGCCGGAGCCTGGCTGTTCGCGCGGGCGCGCGAGGGCTATTCGATCGACCCCAAGCTATTTGCCGGACTGTGGTTTATTGAGCACGCTCAATAGCTTGCAGCAGCGACTTCAGGGAACCTCAAAAAACTCAGCTTTTCCTATCGTCATCCCGGCGCAGGCCGGGACCCAGTGGCATCGGTTTTCAGTTTTCGCGATAAAGCGAGCTTTTGCGCGCTCTCGCGGCAACCGATCGCATGGCCACTGGGTTCCGGCCTACGCCAGAATGACGGGTAGGAAAGGTTTTTCGAGGTGTCCTGAAGTCGCTACAAACCAGAGTTATTGGAGGCACCCTAAAGTCCTGGCGCTTCCTGCCGATCTCATGAGAGACCCCGCCTACGCGGCTAACTTTTGACTTTGGAGGAAGTCTGTCCATGAAGCGCCTCATCGTTTCCGCTGCCCTGATCCTGGCGCCACTGGCCGCCCATGCCGCTTGCGCCCCCACCGATTTCGCCATCCAGGATTTCAAGATGAAGGCTACCGGCTCCGGCCAGGGCGTTCGTCTGAGCCTGAGCGGCCAGCTGGTCAATCACTGTGCCGAGGCTGCTGCCGCGCAGGTGAAGATCGAAGCCAAGGACTCCGGCGGCAAGGTCCTGCAAGCCAAGCAGGGCTGGCCGGCCGGTACCACGAACATTGCACCGGGCCAGTCGGTCGAATTCGACCTGGGCCGCTTGTTCCGTTATCAGACCGACATGCAGAACTACACCGTCGGCGTCACGGACGTGCGCACCTGGTAAGTGTTGTTGCTGTATGGCTGTTCCGCGAGAAGTTTTGGGCCCCGGATTCCGGGGCCTTTTTTTGTCCGGCGCTCAGCTCGCCGCAGTCTGGATCGTCACTTCCAGATCGTATTCCTTCGCCGAGGATCCCGGCGTAGTCTGGAACTGCATGGTCACGTGGCGACCTTCCTGCAGCCTGGTCCACCGATAGGTATTGCCCTCGCGCGTCCAGCCGACGATGCCATTCACGCCCTTGCCCATGCGATCGAGCAAGCCCTTGGCATCGGTAGCCGAGCTCACGTGGTAACGCGCCTGCCACTGTGCTTCGTCGCCGAATGCGCTGAGCTGGTCGATCTTCATATCCTTCGGCCACTGCACTGCATCGTGCAGCTCGGCGGGAATGTAACGATCGGCCATGCGCGAACGCACAAAACCGCCGTCGCTCTTCCAGTCGTATTCCAGGTGCATGGCAACGGTCCTGGCCTGATCTGTACCGCGCAGCCGGGCCACCACATGCAGGGCCGCATCGATGCCCGAGGACAGCCCCGCCGATGTGATCACCTTGCCGTTATCGGCCCAGCGCACATCCTTGATCACATTCACCTTGGGATAGCGCTTGGCCAGGTTGGCAATGCTCGGATTGAAGGTCGTGGCCTTCAGGCCGTCGAGGATGCCCGAGCTGCCCAGGATGAATGCCCCAGTGCATACCGAAAGGACATAGCGCGAGCTATCCGTGTGCTGGCGAATGAAGTCGAGAATGCGTGGGTCTTTCTGCGCGTCGCCGACGTCGCCACCGGGCACCAGCAGCACGTCGAACGGCGGCGCATCGGCAAAGCTGACGTCAGGCGTCACGGTAAGTCCCATCGCCGTCTTCACCGGCTTGCCGTCGGGCGACAGCGTCACAACGCCAAACCCGGCGTTGCCAAAGACTTCATAAGGACCGGCGAAATCGATGATCTCCACGCCGTCGAACAGCACGATACCGACCCGAACCTGCGGTTGCGTATGTGCCTCGTGCTCGGCCAGCACGGGCAACGCGAAGAACGCCGCAAACAACAACACGAAAAGACGGAACGAAAGCCTGCGCATACCTGACCCCTTGGCAAGAAACGCCGGCACGATACGAAAAAACCATACGCAAATGCGGACGCGCAACACGCCTATCCAGACAAATCACACGATGCCGAAGCGCTCGCGGTAATCGCGCGGCGACACGCCCAGCTGGCGGGCGAAGGCGCGGCGCATGGCCTCGTCGGAAGCGAATCCGCATTCGGCAGCGATGCGCTTGATCTCCTTGGTCGTGCTTTCGAGCAAAGGCTTGGCCGCTTCGATACGCTGCTGCTCGACATATTTCTGTGGGGTCGTGCCGAACGTGGCATGGAACCGACGCGTGAACTGACGCGGGCTGATATGCAGGCGCGCCGCCAACAAGTCGATATCCAGACGCGCCTGTAGATTCGCCGCAATCCAGGCCGCCAGTTGCTCGAACTGATCGGGTAGATCCTGGGCCTGCAACTGGCTGCTGAACTGGCTTTGCCCGCCCGAACGCTTGCTGGCCATGACCATGCGCTTGGCCACTTTCAGCGCCAATGCCTGGCCATGATCGGCAGCCACCATCGCAAGCGCCAGGTCCATGCCGGCCGTGATACCGGCGGATGTCCAGACTTCGCCGTCACGTGTATAGATCGCGTCGGACTCGACATGCACCTTCGGATAGCGCGTACGCAGCTCGTGCAAGTCGCTCCAGTGCGTGGTGGCCTGGCGGCCATCCAACACGCCAGCTTCGGCAAGCAACAGCGCACCGCTGCATACGGATGCCACCCGACGGACACGCGCGGCACTCAGTTTCAGCCATTCGACCAGGGCCGTATCGGCGCGCGCGCAGTCCAGCGCGTCACCCATACCTCCGCAGACCAGCAAGGTGTCGGTATCGTTCGGCAGCGACGCACAAGGCATATCGGGCAATAGCCGCATGCCGGCAGCCATCGTAATCGGCTCGTCGCGCATGGCTACGATGTGCAGGCGATACAACGGCAATCGACCGGGATGGTCGTCCTGCGCCTGGCGGCTGGCCAGTGCAAACACTTCGAGCGGGCCGCTGATATCCAGCGACTGCGCACCTGCATAGACCAGCATGCAGACAACTCTGGGCGATGTTTCTTGCATGGTGTCGGAGCCCGACCGGGATGCGCGGTACGGTAAACGGAAACCGCGCCATCGCCAATCGTCGATATCCCGCCACCCTTGCGGATGACGGGATACCGGTCAGCGCACTCAGTGCAGCTGTTCGAGCACCTGGTCGCGTTCGATCTTGTAGACCTTCGGCGGCGGCGTGCTGGTCTTCATCAACTTCAGACGCAGTGTCTTGGCCTGCTGGCACGCGTTGCCTCCACCGACGAAGACACCGCCCTGGTCGCACTTCCACTCGTAGAAGTTGGCGATGCCCCCGGCGAGCTGCAGGCTGTAGTCGGTACTGAACGCGCCCGCATCGAACGGCTTGCCGGCCATTTCATTCTGGAACCAGCGCATCCATGCCGGCGAGCCCATCGGCGGCGGGTTGGACTGGAAGGTCGGGTTCATCGGCGACAGCTGCGGACTCTCGGCCGTCATATGGCAGCTCATGCACGCGCTGATCGGGTTATCCACCGGACCATCAAGGCGGCCGTTCCAGCCCAGATGGGTCGGCGGCAACTCGGGCTTGGCGTTGATCGCCGTCTGCTTCAGGTCCGGGTTGATCTTGGTCACCGACGGCTGCTTGTTGGTGTAGTCGTTACCGGTGTCTTCCGGATCGTTACCCCACATCACACCCACCGGAACCAGGTTGTCCCAGCCCGGCTTGCCGGTCTTGGCACCGTTGTACTGGAACGTGCCGAAGATCCAGCCGGTCCCCGGAATGCGCGTGTCGCGCACGGCGAAGTCCATCTGGATCAAGGCCACTTCCTTGATCGAGCGGTCGGACGAGTTGAAGGTATTGGTGACATAGGCCTGCCACAGCACCGGATTGGCCAGGAACGGCACCTGCTTCAGGTCGACGTCGGCGAACAGCGGCTTACACACCACCGTGCCGTCGTGGAAGCTGTTGGGCTGGGTGGTAAACGCCGGATCGGGATTCTGCGGGTCCTTCCACACCTGGCCGAAGGTGTAGCCACCGATGTCGTTGTAGATGCCGACCGCGAATGTCTGGCCGGTGGTGGTCTGCGTCGGAGCCAGCTGCTTTTCCTGGATCTGCGCTTCCTTGGTCAGGCCATGAATGCCTTCACGACCCAGCGGGCCGTAATGCTGCCAGGGCGCGTGGTACCAGGCGCGTACCTTGTTCTTTTCGACATACCAGTCGTTTTCGACATTGCCTTCCAGGCAGTAATGCTTGACGGCCTCTGCGTAGGGACGCCATTTTTCGAAATCGTTGGTCAGCGGACTGGGCAATAGCTTGAAAAAGTCCGGCGGCGGCCTGTTGGGCAACGCCTTGGGATAATTCTGGCTCAGCGTGAAAATCGTGCCCTTGTAATCGGACGGCGGTTGATAACCATAATCGGGAAACGTACCTGCATTTGCATTGCCCGCCGAAAAGACCAGCGCGGCGATAATGCCAAGAGCCCCACCCCTAGCGAATTTCATAATCCACCTCCTTGAAAACGTTGAATTACTCCTCGCACCACGATTGCGTAGCACGTCGGGTTATCCGGAATGACTGCCAGCCCCGGATCGGCCAAAAACCGGCCTCCGGCATTGACGCCGGCCAGAACAAATAATGATAACTACCGAAAATCCCCAACCGGCTGACTACGCCGGCCTTGCATCGGCCCGCCTTGCATCAACGTGTAGCCGATTACCCCAATGGCGGGATAGTAGATAAAGGCGGCAATAAAAGAAATAGACGGGCTAACAAAATAAAAAAAGGCCGGGGCACGTCCCTGTCGACGATACCCCGGCCTCAACGCACAAAATGTGCAATACGATTAATGCAGTACGAATAACTTGTCGAAACCGGCCACCCGCAGGGTGCCGCGCAATTCGGTGCCGGCATTGACGATACGAATTTCCGCGCGCTCCCCGCCCGCATGCTCGCGCAGCAGCAGAAGCATGCCCAGCGCGGAACTGTCCATGCTGTTCACCTCGCCCAGGTCGATCACATAGCTGCGTGCCGGCGCCTTGACGCCCAGGCAGGCGTCATGGAAATCCCGGTGCACGGAGAAATCGAAGTTCTCGCCCATCTGCAAGGTCAGGCAGTCCAGCTCGGTATCGTGATGAATGGTCAAGCTCATGGCTGTAATGCCTCTCAAAACAAATCGGTTTAGAACAATTCGATCTCGCCGGCGTCCATCGTGCTCTGCAAGGCAGGACCACGTGACCGCAGCTTGGCTTTCTCGCGCTGCACGGCAAGGCGTGAGCGCACCTGTTGAGCGCGTTCGGCCAGCACATGGGCGTCGATCGGATCGCACGCCAACGCCTCGATATCGCGCGTGCACTCGGCCGTCACTTCCTGCAGCTCGACCAGGCGGGTACGCGTCTGGTTGAGCAGCTGGCTGAGAATGTCTTCGAACTGCAGCGAGCGGATCGTGGTCGACACGTCGTTACCCAGGCCGCGGTTGATTTCGACAACCTGGTCGGCGACCACGCTGGTACGCGCGTCGCTTTCGGTCACGTGCGCCATCATCGCGTCGATGCCGCCCTTGGCCGACAGCGCCACGTTCAAGTCCTGAGACGCCATCGTACCGACCAGCTCGCGCAGGTGGTCCATCGCGGCACGGGCGCGCTCGACGTGGCTGCCGATCTGTTCGTTGAACTGGTTGGAGTTACTGGCGAGATTGCGGATTTCGCCCGCGACCACCGCGAAACCACGGCCGGACTCGCCTGCCCGCGCCGCTTCGATGGCGGCATTCAAGGCCAGCAGATTGGTTTCTTCGGCGATCGTGTTGACGTTCTTCAGCAGGCCGAACACCGCGTCCATTTCCTTGGCCATGCCATCGATGCGGTAGACGATGCGCAGGCTCTCGCGCGACAGCTGCACGATCAGGCCGACGAAGTGTTCCAGCAGGTCGCCGGTGCGTGCGGCAAAGTCCTGCACCGATACACCCCCGTTCTGCACATCGATGATCTGCTTGAGCAGCGACTGCTGCATGCCGGTTTTCTGCGACAAGCCGTCAAAGCCGCCGCCGAGCTCCGAGACCGCGTCGCGCAGCAGGTCCATCGCCTGATGCAGTTCGCGCGAGGCATGGCCCATTTCGTCCACCAGCGCGCCACGCACGTCTTCGAGTGCCTCGCGCACGGGCGCCGAGTCGATGATCGGGGCTTCGGTGACCACCGGGACGTTACGCCGTGTCTCGACGATCCACACTGCCGTGAGCGCGATGACCAGCACTGGCGCCAACCAGGCGGGATGCCAGAACAGGCAGAGCAGCAGCGCGGCCGCACTGGCGACAAAGCCGTACAGTGGCCGCGAGGCGATCGATGAAGGAATGACTGACATGGGCTTGTCCGAACTCAAGTGACCGCGCGGGCAGCGCGGGCGACGGGTTGACGCGCCATCTCGAGGAGGCGCGCAGCGATATTTTCCAGGGGCAGCATTTCGCTGGCGGCGCCCATCTTCCAGGCGGCGCCGGGCATGCCCCATACGACCGAGCTGGCTTCGTCCTGCACCAGCGTGGGAGCGCCGCATTCGCGCAGCTCCGCCAGGCCACGTGCGCCGTCGTCGCCCATGCCGGTCAGCAAGGCGGCGATGGCCGGCGCGCCGACACTGGCGGCGACCGAACGGAACAGCACGTCGACGCTGGGCTTATGACGGTTCACTGGTGGCCCGTTGTGCAAACGGCAGACGTAGCGTGCGCCGTCCCACATCACCAGCAGGTGCTGACTGCCCGGTGCAATGTACGCATGGCCATGCTGGATGGGTTGACCATCGCGCGCTTCGCACACGCGCATTGCCGAACAGTTGTCCATGCGCTGGGCGAACGGACCGCTGAAAGCGGCGGGAATATGTTGGGTAATCAGGATCGGCGGCGCATCCGGCGGCATCGATTCGAGCACAACACGGATGGCTTCGGTGCCACCGGTCGACGCACCGATCGCGATAATGCGTGTGCCGCCCCTCGAATCGGCGGTCTGGGCGCGGGGCAGCACGGCATCCGCGCTCAGACGCGGCGGCACGTCCAGCTTGCGTACGGCGCTGCGCATCTTCGGTCGCGCCAGGGCGGCCAGCTTCACCTTGGCGCAGATCTCCTGCGCACCCTCGGCAAACGTGCTGGCCAGGTCGTTGCTCGGCTTGGTAAAGAAGTCGACCGCACCCAGTTCCAACGCCTTCAGCGTCACTTCGGCGCCCTGCTGGGTCAGCGACGACACCATCACCACCGGCATCGGACGCAGGCGCATCAGGTTTTCGAGAAAGGTCAAGCCATCCATGCGCGGCATCTCGACGTCCAGCGTCAGCACGTCGGGCTCGAGCTGCTTGATCTTTTCGCGCGCGATCAACGGGTCGGCGGCCACACCCACCACCTCGATCCCCGGATCGCAGGCGAGCATGGTCGACAACAGTTTCCGCACCAGGGCGGAATCGTCGACGATTAGTACACGCACTCTAGCCATTAATGCTTACTCGCCTTTGCCTTAAGAGGTGAAAACGTCTCGAAGAACCGGGTCCTGCATGGCGAACGCGAGCCTTTCTCCCTCGCCTTGCCGCCCTTTCCTAGAACAGCTCCACTTCTCCCTTTATCGGATCGTTTGCCAAACGCTTGAGGTAATGCTTCTCGGTGTCGACCAGGCGGCTCTCCTGCAAGCCATGCATCAAGCGCACGCGCACGCGCCCGGTCTGCGGGAAATACTGAACCTGACGCGGGTGCACGTCGCCAACATCCTCGGCCACCAGGTTGAGCTTTTCCGTTTCGATATAGCGACGGACGAAGGCGATATTGCGTCGGCCGATGTCGGTCATCTGCGCCAACACGCGGCCGCCGCCGAAGATCTTCACTTCCAGGTCGCTGCGATGCCCGCCGGCCTTCAGGATGCGGTTGATCAGCTGTTCCATCGCATCGTTGCCGTAGCGCGCCGCGCGGCTGACCGTGGACGACCAGCTATCGCGGTCACCGACCGGCTCGGGCAACATGAAATGATTCATGCCGCCGATCTGACGCTGGCGATCGCGGATACAGGCCGATACGCAGGAGCCCAGCACGGTCGAGATCATCTCGTCCTGATCGCTGACGTAGTACTCGCCCGGCAGGATCTTTGCGGTCATGCACGACTGCGTCGGATCCCAATACCGACGCACATGCTCGAAGCCCGGCAACACGTTTTGTGCGGCGGCAGGTCGGCGGCTGGCCATGACTTCGCTCATGCGTCACGCTTCCGGTAGATCGTGCGACCGACCAGATCGAAGTCATCGCTCAGGCCATACATCGACTCCGAATGACCGAGGAACAGATACCCCCCCGGCGGCAGCAAGCCGGCATAACGCGAGAACAGGCGCTGCTTGGTCGGCTTGTCGAAATAGATCACCACGTTGCGGCAGAAAATCGCGTCGAACGGTCCTTGCATCGGCCAGTCGTGCAACAGATTCAGCGGCTGAATGGTCACCAGCTCGCGCAAGCGCGGATGGACACAGGCCAAGCCTTCGTAGGCGCCCTCGCCACGCAGAAACCAGCGTCGGCGACGCTCCGGGCTGACGCCACCGAGCTTGTCCACCGGGTACACGCCCTTGCGTGCCGCTTCCAAGGCCTGCGGCGACAGATCGGTAGCGAGAATTTTTGCGTCGATATGGCTGCCGTGTTGCTCGAGCGCCTCGGCCAGCACCATCGCCAGCGCATACGGCTCTTCGCCGGTCGAACAACCGGCCGACCAGATTCGCAGGCGATCGTCGTGGCGCTTTTTCTGCTGCAGCCACAGCGGCAACTGCGTTTCGATCAGAAAATCGTAGTGATGCATCTCGCGAAAGAACGACGTGACGTTCGTGCTGATCGCACTGGCCAGTTCGCCCAGCTCGCTTTCCGGATCGCGCCGCAGGATCTCGCAATAGCTGGCGAACTCCTTCAGGCGCAGCGCACGCAGGCGACGCAACAGACGCCCTTGGACCAGCTGACGCTTATGTTCGCCCAGCGAGATGCCGCAATGCTCCAACACGAACTCGCGCAGGAAACGAAACTCCGCATCACCCAGGCTCGGTCCACCGATGCCCGCATTGGCAACGCTTTCATCGGTGGCCGGGACGGACATGGCTCAGAACTCCTTCCACACACCGCTGTCGGCGGCTTCAGCGGCGGCCGCACGCATGGCGGGCCTGGCCGGCGCACCGCTGCGGACAGCGGCGAATACCGCTTCGGTCTCGGCTGCCACTGCCGTGGTGCGCGCCTTCTGCGTCGGTACCGGCGCGTAGTCGGCATCGTCACCAAGCTGGAAGAAGCCCACCTGACGTGTCAGCTCGGTGGCCTGCTCCTGCATCGCGCGTGCAGCGGCAGCGGCCTCTTCCACCAGCGCCGCATTCTGCTGGGTCATCTCGTCCATCTGCAGCACGGCGTGGTTGACCTGGTCGATGCCTGCCGACTGTTCCTGGCTGGCTGCTGCGATCTCGGCGACGATGTCGGTCACCTTCTTCACGCTGTCGACGATCTCGGCCAGCGCCTTGCCGGACTGATCGACCAGCTCGGAACCGGTGCGCACCTTGGCGGCACTGTCGTTGATAAGACCCTTGATTTCCTTGGCCGCGCCGGCGCTGCGCTGCGCGAGGTTGCGCACTTCGGTCGCCACCACCGCAAAGCCACGACCCTGTTCGCCAGCGCGCGCCGCCTCGACCGCGGCGTTCAACGCCAGCAGGTTGGTCTGGAATGCGATCTCGTCGATCAGGCTCACGATATCGGCGATCTTGCGGCTGGAGGTATTGATCTCGCGCATCGCGCCGACCGCCTGGGCAACTACTTCGCCGCCGCGCTCGGCCTGTTCGCGAGCACCGCGGGCCAGCTGGTTGGCATGGCTGGCGTTTTCGGCGTTCTGCTTCACCGTCGAGGTCATTTCCTCCATCGACGAAGCGGTCTCTTCCAGGCTCGATGCCTGTTCCTGCGTACGCTGGCTGAGATCGTCATTGCCGCGCGAAATCTGTTGCGCCGCCGTGCTCACCGAACCCGAACCGTGGCGCACTTCGTTGACGATCGTGCTCAAGCGCTCGTCCATCGTACGGAAGGCTTCGAGCAGCTTGCCCAGCTCATCGGAGCGATCGACGGTAATCTTGTGGCCCAGCTTGCCCTCGGCAATGGCGTGCGCAATGCCTACCGTGCGGTTGAGCGTGTTGATGATCGAACGGATCACCAGGGCGGCGACAAGCAACGCGATAAACAGGCCGGCGATCAAGGACGTCAGGCTTACCGCGCGAATCAGCTTGTAGCGCGACACCTGTTGCTCGTAGATGTGCATCGCTTCGGCACGCTGCGCCTCGTTGAGCTTGGCCATGCGTGCCTGACGATCCATCAGCATCGGACGCAACTGCATCTCGAGGATATCGGCAGCGCTTGCGTCGCCTTGCTTCAGCGCATCGAGCGTATCCTGCTTGGCCTGGTTGTAGTCGGCATCGGTCGCCTGCATCGCCTTGTATTCCTTGGCGATGTCGTCGCTCATCGGAATCTCGTCGAAGCGTTTGCGCAGATCCGCAAAACCTTCCTGCAGCTTGTCGTATTCGGCCAGCTTCTGCTTCAGCGCGTCGGGCTTGCTGACCTGGTTGGCCGCCTCGCCCAGCACGATGAACGACATCAACGCCTGCTGCCCGATACGGCTGAGCAACTGCGCCGGCACCACTTCCTGTTCGTAGATCTGCTTCATGCCGTCGTTCTGCAGGCTCATCGAGCCCAGACCGATCACGGCACCGCCGATCAGCATCACCGCAAGCAAGCCCATGACGCCGTACAGACGCATGCGAACCGATAAGGAAGGGAGTTTGAAAGTGAACTTCTTCATTGCTGATCCAATTGATGACCGGAACGAGGAACTGCGTTAAGCCACGGCTTTTACGTCGGTGACCGCGGGCAAGGCGGCCTCGAGCATCTGCGCATCCTGCGGCTGCAACAGCTTGTCCACGTCCAGCAGCAAGACCATGCGCTCTCCGGCCGAGGTCAGTCCCTTCAGATATTCGGTGTCTACGGCCGTACCCATGTCGGGCACCGGCTTGATCGAGGTGCCTTCGACGTCCAGCACGTCCGACACGCCATCGACCACGACGCCGAAATGGCGTCCGGCGACGGTGATGATCACGGTGACGGTGGTGGCGTTGTATTCCTCTCGTGCCAGCCCGAAGCGCAGGCGCAGATCGAGCACCGGCACGATCGCACCACGCAGATTGAGCACACCCAACACGTAAGAAGGCGCCTGCGGAATGCGTGTCACCGGGGTCCAACCGCGGATTTCGCGTACGGCCAGGATGTCGATCGCGTATTCCTCCTGGGCGAGGTTTACGGTGAGGTACTGCGTGACGGCCGATTCAACGGCTTGGACTTGAGACAGGCTGGCTGTTTGGCTCATATGCATTCCAGGACGGGACCCCTCTATGTATGGGGTATCGGCAGGGGGGCTGGGAGCTTGAACGCGTGGGGGAGGTTTTTTTGCGGTTTTTTTGCAGTGTGGCCGCGAGGACTAAAAGCCCCCCTCACCCCAACCCTCTCCCCCGGCATAGCCGGGGGAGAGGGGCGGACTGAGACGAGTTTGAATCTTGCGCGCTTTTAGCTCCCTCTCCCCCGGCTATGCCGGGGGAGAGGGTTGGGGTGAGGGGGCTGGGTGCTCGCGAAGAAACCCACCTGGAGCGTCAAGCCGCCTTTTTGCGCCCTTGCATGCGCACCAGGCCAAGTACATCCACGATCAACGCCACCGAACCATCCGACAAAATCGTTGCGCCGGAAATGCCGTTGACGCGGCGGAAATTGGCTTCGAGCGACTTGACTACGGCCTGCTGTTGACCGATGAGTTCGTCGATAAACAGACCGACGCGTGAACCCTCGCCCTCGACGACAACGATCAAACCCTCATCGATCGTCGTGCGCGCACCGGCAATGCCGAACACCTCATGCAGGCGAATGACCGGCAGATAGCCGTCGCGGAAACGGAACAGCTCGCCGCCGCCGGCCACGCTGCGGATGGCATCGCCGCGCAGCTGTATCGATTCGACGATCGACACCAGTGGCACGATGTAACGCTCCTCGCCTACTGCGGCGGTGAGGCCGTCGATGATCGCTAGCGTCAACGGCAAGGTGATGGTGAAGACCGTGCCCTTGCCCTCGGTACTGCGGATGGCAACGGTGCCGCCAAGATCCACCACGTTACGACGCACCACGTCCATGCCTACACCGCGACCCGATAGATCGGTGGTCGCTGCGGCGGTGGAAAAACCAGGCTGGAAGATCAGCTCGGCAACGGCGTCGTCACCCAGGTTGTCGCCCGAGGCGATCAGGCCGCGCTGGATGGCCTTGTTGATGATGGCCTGGCGATTGAGACCCGCACCATCGTCGCTGACTTCGACCACGATCGAGCCGCCACGATGAAAGGCTTCCAGGCGCAGCGTGCCCGTATCGCCCTTACCAGCGGCACGCCGACGGTCGGGGGATTCCAGGCCGTGGTCGATCGCGTTGCGCACTAGGTGCACCAGTGGATCGCCGATTTTTTCGAGCACCGTCTTGTCCAGCTCGGTCTGCTCGCCGACCAGATCCAGTTTGACCTGCTTGCCAAGCTTGTTGCTCAGATCGCGCACCAGACGCGGGAAGCGGCTGAAGACCGAGCCGATGGGCAGCATGCGGATGCCCATCACGCTTTCCTGCAAAGCGCGCGTGTGACGGGCGAGTTGCGCCAGGCCCTGACGCAGATGCTCAAGGCGCGACATATCGAAGTCGTCGCGGAACGGATCGAGCATGGACTGGGTAATCACCAGCTCGCCGACCAGATCGATCAGGCTGTCGATCTTGTCGATACCGACACGTACCGAGCTGGTTTCGCTGTTGGCGGTCGCTTCGCGGACCGCGCGCGGTGCCGCCGGCGTTTCGTTCGCTGCGCGCACCGCTGTCGGTACGGCGGCGGTAGCCGGTGCAACGGCGAGCAGCGGTTCGACCTTCAGATCGCACTCGTCTTCCACCCAGTCGAATACACCGGTGATGGCCGAGCGTTTCACCGGCGCATGCAAGGTGATGCGCCAGGACAAATAACATTGCGACGGATCGAGCTTTGCCAGCTCCGGCAGCGCATCGCAATTCGCGACCACTTCCAGACGACCCAGCTCGGCCAGCTCGCGAATCATGCGGATCGGTTCGTTGCCACCGGCCAGCATGGTCGGATGCGGGCGGAAATCGATCACCCAGGCGTCGGCCTGGTCGCTGACCTCGGCCTTGGCCGCAACCGCCACGCCGTGCCCCATCGCCGCTGCCAGCTCCTGCCGTACGTTTTCGCTGACCGCATCGGCCAGCGGTTCGCCGGCCTGGGCGCGATCGAACATGCCGCGCAGGCAATCGACGGTACGCAACAGCAGCTCGACGATGGCCGAGTCGACCGCACGGCGGCCGTCACGCAGTTCATCCAGTAGCGATTCGGCCTCATGGGTGAAGGCCGCCATCTCCGGAAAACCGAAGGTCGCCGCACCGCCCTTGATCGAGTGCGCGGCGCGGAAGATGCCGTGCACCAGTTCCGTGTCGCCACCGTCGTCCAACGACAGCAGCGCCGATTCCATGCTGGCGAGTCCTTCGAGGCTTTCGTCGAAGAAGGTCTGATGAAATTGCGCAAGGCTGACATTGGCCATGGGATTAACCGAGCACGCGCTTGACCGTGGCCAGCAATTGCTCCGGATCGAAAGGCTTCACCAGCCAGCCGGTCGCGCCGGCGGCCTTGCCTTCCATTTTCTTGTCGGTGTGCGACTCGGTCGTCAGCATCAGGATCGGCACGCCCTTGTATTCGGTCAGCGTGCGCAGCTCGCGCACCATGCTGATCCCGTCCATCACCGGCATGTTGACGTCGGCCAGCACCAGGTCGAAGCGCGAACCGCGCGCCGCGTCCAATGCCAGCTGGCCATTCTCGGCCTCGCTCACCTCATGACCGGCACCGCGCAGGGTAAAAGCCACCATGCCACGCATCGACGCCGAATCGTCCACCGCGAGAATCTTTGCCATCGTCTACCTCGTCGAGCCGGCTTTATGCCGGCAGTTCCAATGTCTGTTCCAGCCCCAGCAGCGCGACCGCATCACGCAGCGGCTCACCCACGCCCTGCCAATTCACCTGTCGCCCGGAGGCGTAGGCCGCACGGCGAAAGGCCGCGAGCAGTTGCACTGCCGCCGTATCGACACGCGTCGTGGCCGAGGCATCCAGCGTGCAGGAGGGGTGCTCCAGCGCCGCCATCAACTCGTCGCGCAACGCCGGCAAGGCGGCCATACGGCAGTCTTCCGGAAGCTGCACCTTTTGATCGGTCGTTTCGCGTGCCGCTTTTGTGCTCTTGCCCGCCATGACTGCTAGCTCGCTGCTGTTACGCTGTCGTTGGTGTGCTTATCGGCGGTCTTGGCCTGGGCTTTAGCAAATTGCCGGGCTCAAGTTATTGCGTTCCCCGCCGATGCAGTGGCCGCAACCCTTCATTGGTCTGCGATTTGCCCGAGCGTCACAGGAGCCCGTTTGATCATCCAACCCACCAGCCTTGCCGCCCTCACCTGGGCCGGCGCCGCCGCCGGCAGCACGGCTGACAGCTGGCGGATCGGTACCGTGCTGTCCGCACGGCCGCTGGGCGTGAGCCCGCAGGGGATGATGATCTTGCAGATCGGCGCGATGGCGGTCGAAACCCAATCGCCCAGCACGCAGTTGCCGCCGCAGTTCCAGGTGCGCGTTCTGAGCATGGGCGCCGAGCCTCTGCTGGAGGTGATGATCCCCTCCGGGCCGGAAACCTTCGTGCAGCAGGCCATGCGCGAGCGCCTGCCGCAGCAGAACGGCTATGCCCCGCTGCTGGCGACGCTGGACACCCTTGCGCAGCGCCCGCAGGTACGCCAGCTGCCCTCCTCCATCCGTACCGCGCTGGCGTTGCTGGAAAACGCCATGCGCACGCCGGAGGAAATCAGCGATGGCCCTGGTTTGCGTGAAGCGGTCGCCCGCAGCGGCCTTTTTCTCGAAGCGCAGCTGGCCGATCCGATGGCCATGGGCGAGGCGCTGGGCGAAGAAGATTGGAAAGGCGCGCTGTTGCGCCTGGCTACCGCCTTGCAGACCGGTGGCTACGCCGCCAAGCCCTCCGCGAATGGACCGGGCAACACCCCTGATACCGCTCCGCCGCTGCAACACCGCGGCCTGCAGGCGCAACCCCGCGCGGCCATGCCCGAAGAAGGCGACCCCTTGCTCGGTGACGATGCACAAGATCTTCGCCCTCTACTCGAGCGACTCAACACCGACGTGCACGCCGCGCTGGCCCGCCTCGAAGTCGCCCAGCTGGAAACGGCGGCTACCTCGGTATGGATGGTCGAGATACCGGTGCAAGGCAAGGACGGTCGCGACGTCGTGCAGCTGCAGTTGGAACAGGGCGCGACCAGCAGCGACCCTTCCACGTGGACGTTGGGCTTTGCGCTGGAACTGCCGAGTCTTGGTCCCGTGCAGGGCGAAGTTCAATTGCGCGGTCAACGCTTGAGTGTTCGGCTTTGGGCGCATATGGGATCCACTGTCGAAAAGCTCGATCGCCGTTTCGACATGTTGCGCGATCGTCTTGCCGCCAGCGGGCTGATTCTCGATCAGCTGAGCTGCCAGCATGGCATGCCGCAAACCGGCCAGTCCCGTAGCGCCGTACTACTGAAGACCATGGCATGACCCAGGCACTCCCTCCCCCGCGCCGCAAGGTCAGCCTGCGTATCAGCCATAGCGAAGGTCCTGCACCGACGATGCCGCCTGAATCGCTGGAGCGTTTGCTTGCGCGTGCGCGGGATGCGGGGGTGCCATTGCATCATGATCCGCAGGTGGCGGCTGTGTTGGCCGCGTTGCGGTTGCGCGATGATGTGCCGGCTACGCTTTATGCGGCTGCGGCTGCGGTGCTTGGGTGTGTTTATGATGCGGCTGGGGAGTGAGTTGGGGTTTGCTGCTCCTGCGTTGTGACTTAAAGCCGGTTTCGGCTGTGTCTGGTTCTTGCCTGGGTGCTTCGGCGACCTGGCCGCTTACGCAGCGGGCGTTTCACTCGCCTGCCGGCGAGCGAGTCACTTTTTCTTTGCTGGCCCACGCTTGCGCGCAGCGCATGCGAACGGCGAAGCCGGCCCGGAGGGCGGAGGACCTTTAGGTCCGGAGTAAAGCAAAAGTAACCAAAAAGAAATGGCCTTTAGAGCCAAGGCTCTGAGCAGCATTGAGGGATAAAACCGTTCGTGCCGTCTACTCGAATCGTCAGGGGACACTTCTGGCGCTTCTGAGGTGCGCCGGATTGGTGCGCGAGGCGTCATTGCCTTGAGGACTTAAAGCCCCCCTCACCCTAGCCCTCTCCCCCGGCGAAGCCAGGGGAGAGGGGACTGACTGAGGGGACCTCAGTGTTTCGTCTTCTCGCCACCTGCTCCCTCTCCCCTGGCTCCGCCGGCGGAGAGGGTTGGGGTGAGGGGGCCGGGTGCTCGCAGGAACATTACCGACAGCGCCGCTTTGCTCCTGGCAAGCGATGCGCAGCGAGCCGTCACGGGCCCCCTCGGGAGCCGAGTGAGGTTGGGACGATCAGGCCCCGAAGGGGGACTCGGCAGGGACGCCGAGTCCTTTTCGACAGGACAGGGACGTCCTGTCGAAAAGCCCGGCCAAACCTCACGGTCCGAAGGACGGCGCACTAGGGGTGTCCTTTCTTTGGTTAGCTTTCTTTGGACAAGCAAAGAAAGTAACTCGCACGCCGGCAGGCGGGCGAAACACGCCGCAGGCGACTTTCTAGCCCAGGTGTAGAACCAGAGCGATGCACGCTCTCGCGACAATCAAAAACCGAAGCCACTGGGTCCCCGCCTACGCGGGGATGACGAGAATGGGGGACTGGGGAACCCGTGCACCCTCACGCCATACCATGCATCCGCCGAACCAACTCCGCCTCATCCCGCGACAACCCACACCGCAAAACCAACTCATCCACACCCACACCTTCGCGCGCCAACTGCTGCGCCAAGGCATACGTTTGCGGCGAGGCGGCCGGAACAGGCATATGCGCACCATGACGCTCGAGATGTCTCTCGACTGACTCAAGACGGCGCTCCAAACGGCCGAGCATCATGACCAGCATCGAGGTGGGAACATCCGTCCCCGAAGCAGAAAGGCATTGCGCCAACTGGATGCGCAACCGCAACTGCTGCCGCCATACCCAATAAAGCAACATCCCCTGTGCAGTCACCAACAAGATCAGCGCGATCAGGCCAATCTCAATACCCATGCTCAATCCCCGTGCGCCGCCCCCTGCGGCAAACGGCATAGTTTGCGCACATCCAGCAGCGCAACGAAACCCTGCTTCCAGGGAACGACGCCACGGACGGGGTCGTCGTTGCGCTGGGCTCGGCCCGATGGCGGTGCGGCCATGTCCGCTTCGTTCAGGGACAACAGCTCGTCGACGGCGTCGACACGCACGCCGACCTGATGGGATTCATGCGTCAACACCACGATGCGCGCCTGCGCAAGCACGGCTGTCGAGGTATCCAGCCCCAGGCGCAGGCGACCGTCCAGGACAGGGACGATCTGTCCCCGCAGCTGCCGGATGCCGAGCAGATCCGACGCTGAGCCAGGCACCGGCGTGACAGCGCCATCGCGCACGATTTCGCTGACCTGGGCCGACGGCGCGGCGTAGGACTGGCCGGCGAGGAAGAACACCAGCCACTGGGAGGGGGTATTTGCAGCTTGGGCCACGGTGTTCATGCTTATCCTTTGTTTTCCGGCACCGGCGTTTGCAACGCACTGATCGTGGCGGCGGCCGGCGCAGGTGCTGCGTCCTGGGCTGGGCTCACCGTGATCAGACTCGGCAACACGGGCAATGTAGTCGGCGGTGTCGTGGCATCGGCAGGCTTGGGCGCGGGCGGCACATCGGCTATCGGGTGGTCCGCATCGCTATAGAAACGACTCGGTGCGTTGCCGTCGCTCAATACGACGACCAGCACGCGGCGATTGCGGTTGCGACCTTCTTCGCTGGTGTTATCGGCGGCCGGGCGAAACTGGCCCCAGCCGATAATCCCCAGGCGACCGGGATCGACGCCCTTGTCCGCGAACAGCCGGGCCACGCTCGCTGCACGTGCAGCGGACAGTTCCCAGTTGGATGGATACAAGGCCGTGTTGATCGGCTTGTCGTCGGTGTAGCCCTCGACGCGCAGCGGATTGGGAAACGGCGAGAGGATGGCGCCGATCCGGCTGAGCACATCATCAGCGGAACTCGAAAGCTTCGCCACGCCGCTGGGAAAAAGAATGTCGGTGCGTATCTCGATTTCGAGATAGCTCTCCGTGCGACGCATGGTGATCAGACTCTTGTCGATCAACGGCTGCAGCGCGTGCTGCACCTCGCCCTGAATCTGTTCGAGGTTGTGCTGTTGCGCGCCACCGGTGCGCTGCACGGTCGGCTGTTCGCCCTTCCCGGGTACGGGCTGGCGGCGCAGCGGCAATTCGATACGGCGTGCCGACGATGTGGCCGTCGACGATGCGCCGGCATCGGGCACCGGCGCCAGCACCGATGGCGTATGACTTGGCGTCGCTTCCAGCCGTTTGCTGTTGCCGTTGAAGGCTTCGATGATCGACTGCGACAGCACGCGGTACTTGCCCTCGTTCACCGCGGACATGGCATACATGACCACGAAAAACGCGAGCAGCAGGGTAATCAGGTCGCCGTACGGAATCGCCCAGCGCTCGTGATTGACGTGCTCTTCGTGCCGACGGCGTCTCATTGCAGATAACCCTGCAACTTGCTTTCGATCTGGCGCGGATTGTCGCCCTGCGCGATCGATACCAGACCTTCGATCACGATCTCGCGCATTTCGCTTTGCTTGTGCACCAGCCCTTTCAGACGCGCCGCCATCGGCAGCATCAGGAGATTGGCCAGGCCGATGCCGTAGATCGTCGCGACGAACGCGGCGGCAATGCCATGGCCGAGCTTGCTCGGATCGGCCAGGTTCTGCATCACCGCCATCAGGCCCATCACGGCGCCGATGATGCCCAGCGTCGGCGAGTACGTCCCCGCGTTTTCGAAGACCTTGCTGGCATCCAGATCGATCTGTTCGCGTGTGCCCAGCTCGACTTCGAGTACACCGCGGATCGCCTCGGGTTCGCTGCCGTCGACCAGCAACTGCAGGCCTTTGCGCACGAAGCTGTCCTGCTCGGCGTTGATCTGCGGCTCAAGACCCAGCAAGCCCTGGCGACGCGACAGTTCGCTCCAGCCGACGATGCGGCTGATCAGATCCGCCGGCTGGTGGCGCGGCGGCTTGTAGACCATCGGCAGCATGCCGCCGGCGCGCTTGAGCACCTTGCCCGGCGTCTGCACCAGCAAGGCGGCAATGGTGCCCAGGAACACGATCACGAAAGCAGCCGGATTCCACAGTGCCTCGAGCGTCGATCCCTTGAGGATCGTACCGATCGCGATCACCGCGAAGGCGAGGATGGTTCCGATGATGCTGACCAGATCCATGACTAAGCCGTTTCCTTCAAAGCAGTTGAAAGCAGCGCGCCGCCCTCGTCGGCCAGGCCGGCCAGATCGAGCACCAGCGCCAGCCGTCCATCGCCGGTCACGGTCGCGCCGGCAATACCGGGCGTGTCGGCGAACAAAGGACCTAGCGGTTTGACCATGACGTCTTCGCGGCCGATCACCGCGTGCACCAGACAGCCGATGCGTTGATGGCCGATATGCACCACCACGACCTGGCGTGGCGGCGTAGCGCCGTGTGCACGCGCCCATGCGGACAGGTCGCCCAGCGGCAACGCACGGCCACGATGTGCGGCGACCCGGCGGCCGTCCAGCCATTGATCCTGGCCGGCGGAAAGTTCGAATACTTCGCTGACGTTGCTCAACGGAAGCGCGAACAGCCGATCGCCCACGCCGACCATCAGCACGCGCTGGATCGCCAGCGTCAACGGCACGGCCAGTTCCAGCTCACTGCCCTGACCGAGCTTGGAACGCACCTGCAAGGTGCCGCCGAGCTCGATGATGCGCGTCTTCACCACGTCCATGCCGACGCCACGGCCAGAGATATCCGACACCGTCGCTGCCGTGCTGAAGCCGGGGCGGAAGATCAATTCCAGCGATTCGACTTCGCTCAGGCGCGCAGCCTGGTCTTCGTCGATAACGCCCTTCTCCACCGCCTTGGTCCGCAGCACCTGCGGATTCATGCCGCGGCCGTCGTCGGAAACGATGATGACGATCCGCTCGCCTCGCTGGCTGGCCGAAAGCCGCACACGACCCTTGCGTGGCTTGCCGGCGCGTTCGCGATCGTCGGGCATTTCCAGGCCGTGGTCGACCGCATTGCGCAAGAGATGCACGAGCGGATCGGCAAGTGCTTCGACCAGGCCACGATCGAGATCGGTGTCTTCGCCCTCGGTCACCAGCTCAATCTCTTTGCCGAGCTGCCGCGCGAGATCGCGCACGATGCGCGGAAAGCGCTGGAACAAACGCCCTACCGGCTGCATGCGCATGCCCAGTACCGCGCCTTGCAAATCGTCGGCGACACGATCGAGATCACCCGCCGCCACACCCAGGGTTTCATCGCCGCTGCGCGAGGCAAGGCTCAGCAGACGATTGCGCACCAGCACCAGTTCGCCGGCACGATTGACCAGATCGTCGAGACGGCCGGTGTCGACGCGCACGGTTTGTTCGGCTTGCGCCGGGGCACGCGCAGGCGATTTGGGTGCAGGCTCAGTGACCGGCGGTGGCGCAACGGCGGCCGGAGGCGGAGCCACTGCCGTAGGTGCCGCGCCTTTGCCATGCAGGCTATCGAGCAATGCTTCGAATTCATCGTCGCTGATCGCCGTCGATGCGGCCGGCGCGGGCGCCGGTGCACCCGGCGCACCATTGCGGCCGTACAAACTGTCCAGCAAGGCCTCGAACTCGCTGTCGTCGATCGCGCCGCCCTCTTCCGCCGGCGCTGGCATCGGTGCGGCAACCGGCGCGGGTGCCGGCGCATGCGCTACGCCGCTTTGCAGGCGACGCAACAAGCTGGCAGCCGGCACCGGCAAGGTGTCGCCGGAGCTCATCGCATCCATCTGCACATTGAGCAGATCGAGTGCTTCAAGCAAGGCATCCATCTGTGCCGAGTCGAGCACCACCACGCCGTTGCGCGCTTCGTTGAGCAAGTCCTCGGCCTGATGGCACAGCTGTACCATCGGATCGATGGCCAGGAAGCCCGCGCCGCCCTTGACCGTGTGGAACGCGCGAAAGACCGCATTGAGCAGTTCGGCATCGCGCGGCGACGCTTCCAGCTCAACCAGCTGTTCGCTCAAGCGTTGCAGCAACTCCCTGGCTTCGACCAGGAAGTCATCGCGCAGCTCATCGTCCAAGGGTGAAGACATCCGTCTGTTCCTTTAGAAACCGAATTCGCTAAGCAGACGATCGGCCTCGTCCTGGCTGTTGACCTTGGCCGCGGCCGCGGGTGCTTCGCCGCCGGCCAGTGCACCGGTGAGGCGAACCAGTTCCAGCAAAGACGATTCCACGCTGCCGATAAAATGCGCGACCTTCTTGATGCGCTGGCCGGAAAGATCCTGCCAGGACTGCGCCAGCACCATGTCGTTCAGACCATCGCGACTGGCAGCGGCAAATTCACGCGCCTGACGTGCCAGCACGGCGCCGGCTTCGTTCTCGTCGCTCCACGCGAGGATTTCGATCGCATTGGCTTCGAGCGCCTCGGCCTGCGGACGCATGCGGTCGGCGAAATCGAGGCTGCGATGCGCGGCCTGCGAACTCATTTCCAGTACGTCGAGCAGGTTCTTGCGCGCATCGGCGACGCTATCAGGTACGCCTTCCAGTGCCAGGTCGCTGCCGAGGCGGCGCACCGCTTCGTGCAGGTCGCGCGCTAGCAGGCCCAAGGCGCGGAACAGATGCTGTTCGCGCTGGCGTGCCAGCGCATCGAGCGCCGTTTCGAAATCCGCGCGGTCGGCACTGTTGAGCAACTGCTGCAACTCGGTCGGCAACGTGGTCTCGGAAAGTAGCAACGAAGAGGTGCTCATGCGGTGGCTCCTTGTGCGGCGAGCCGCTCGAAGATTTTGTCGAGTTTTTCTTTCAACGTGGCCGCAGTGAACGGCTTGACGATGTAGCCGTTCACACCGGCCTGCGCGGCGGCGATGATCTGGTCGCGGTTGTTTTCCGCCGTCACCATCAGCACCGGCATGCCCTTCAACGAGGGCTCGGCGCGGATCGCGCGCAACAGGTCGATACCCGTCATGTTGGGCATGTTCCAGTCGGTCACGACCAGATCGAACGGCATCTCGCGCAGCATCGTCATGGCGTTGTTGCCGTCTTCGGCTTCCTGGATCAACGGGTTGGAGAAACCCAGCTCGACCAGCAGGTTGCGCACGATGCGCCGCATGGTGGAAAAGTCATCGACCACCAGGATTTTCATGTTCTTGTCCAACGGGATGGCTCCGGGATTGAAGGTTGGGGAACGGGGAACAGAGATAAGGAGAAAGCAGGGTCTGAGTAGCTTGGGTCAGCGGCGGCGCTCCACCCTCCCCGCTCCCCGTTCCCCATTCCCGGCGCCATCGCGCCAACCGGACATGCGTGCCCGCAACCGCACCAGCGCCTGGCCATGGATCTGGCACACACGCGATTCGGTAACGCCGAGCACGGCGCCGATTTCTTTCAGGTTCAATTCCTGTTCGTAGTACAGCGACATCACCAGTTGCTCGCGCTCCGGCAGCCCGGAGATCGATTCGATCAAGGCCTCGCGCATCCCTTCCTGTTCGACGCGATCCTGCGGCTCCAAGCCATCCTGATCGACCACGTCCAGCGCGGCGCCGCCTTCGTCGTCGTCCGGCGCGGTGAGGCTGAGCAAACGCGCGCTGGTCGCGTCGGCAAGAATCTGGTGGTACTCCTGCGCGGTGATACCCATGCGCCGGATTACCTCGGCATCGATGGCATCGGCACCGGTTTCGTTTTCGATCTGGCGCACCACTTCGGTGACTTCGCGCAACTTGCGGTGCACCGAGCGCGGCGTCCAATCGGTCTTGCGCAATTCGTCGAGCATGGCGCCGCGGATGCGGATGCCGGCATAGGTCTCGAAGCTGGCCGAGCGATCGGTGGCGTAATTACGTGCGGCCTCGAGCAGGCCGATCATGCCCGCCTGCACCAGGTCGTCCACGTCCACGCTCGACGGCAACCGCCCCATCAGGTGATAGGCGATACGCCGCACCAAAGGCGCGTGCTGGCGCACCATGTCTTCGGTGCTCTCGCGTTGCAATTGCAGATATTCGGAAGCCACGCTCATCTCGCCCACCCATCCCCTGCCAGGCTTGGCTCCAACGCCGCCTGACCACCAAAGAAGGCAATCCGGTCGTGGTTGGGGTACTCGGGTTCACCCCATGTATCGACCGCACCTGCCAATTGCTTGAATCCCTGTGCCGACCGGCTGCCCGGAGCGGCATCGACCACCGCGCACTGGCGCCGGATCGCCCGGCGCAGGTACTCGTCGTGCGGGATCATCCCCATGAAGTCGAGCGCGACGTCGAGGAACCGGTCGCTGACCCGAGAAAGCTTTTCATACAAGTGCTTAGCTTCGCCGGCATGGCGCACCATATTGGCCACCACGCGGTAGCGACGCACCCCGAAGTCGCGGCTGAGCACCTTGATCAAGGCGTAGGCATCGGTCAGCGAGGCCGGCTCGTCACAGACCACCAGAATGACGTCGTCGGCCGCGGCCGCGAACATGGCCACACTGTCCGAGACACCTGCGGCGGTATCGACCAGCAGGTATTGGGGCGGGCGCACCAGTTCGTCGAAGGCGCGGATCACCGCCGCATGCTCGCCGTTGCTCAGCTGGGCCAGGCGCCGCGCGCCCGAACCGGCAGGAATGATCTTCAAGCCATGCGGCGCGGTCACCGCCAGCTCGTCCAGCGTGCAGCTGCCGTCGAGCAGGTGACCGATATGCCGCGATGGCGTCAGGCCGAGCAGCACGTCGACATTGGCCAGGCCCATGTCCGCATCGAGCAGCATGGTCTCGTGTCCGGCCATCGACAGCGCCATGCCCAGATTCACTGCGACGGTGGATTTGCCCACGCCGCCCTTGCCGCCGGCAATCGTGATCGCGCGGGTACGCGGCCGCGGCACTGTCGAACTCAAACCCATCGCCTGATCTCCACGCAGATGTTCGCCGGCGTGCGCGTCGCGCGCACGCAGTGCCGCAAGGGCAGGAAACATCTGCCGCAATCCCCACGCCTGATTCATCGCCAAAGTTCCCATGGGGTTCAAGCGCTCGCCAGGCTGAGGCCGAAACGATCGGCCATGGTGGTGTCTTCGGTGGTGCCGCTGGACTTCAGAGCCTGCGCGGCACGGCAGACCAGTGCGCGCGCATCGGCGGCGGCAATGTCTTCGGGCACGCGCTGGCCGTCGGTCACGTAGTCGAGCGGCAGGTGATGACGGATCAGCGTGGACAAGGCGCCACCAAGATTCGGCGTCTCGTCCAGCTTGGTCAGAATGCATGCCTGCGGCTTCAGCGGCAGGTAGGCGCGAATGGTGGCGTCCAGCGCCTGTGCCTGCGTGTTGGCGGCCATCGCCACGCATACGCGCACGTCGCCGACGTCGTGTAGCAACTCCATCTGCTGCTGCAGGCGCGGATCGTTGCCGGCCACACCCGCAGTGTCGACCAGTACGGCCTGACGCCCGCGGAGCGAAGTGAGCACCTGGCGCAAGCTGACGGCGTCATGCGCGGGGAATACGCGCACGCCGAGCAGACGACCATAGTGTTCGAGTTGCGCGGCGGCGCCGATACGATAGTTGTCGGTGCTGATCAACGCGACCTGTCCTGCGCCATGACGCAGGACGGCGCGCGCAGCCAATTTGGCGATGGTAGTGGTCTTGCCGACACCGGTCGGGCCGACCAGTGCGATCACGCCACCGGTCGCCGCGAGATCGCGGCCGCTGACCGCAAGGCTGCGGCTCAGCACACCCAACGGCAGGTAACGCGCCTGTTCGGCGCTGATCTGGTCGGGCAGCTCGTCGATCAACTTGCGCGCGACATCGGCTTCGATGCCGAGCCGGGTCAGGTCGCGCAGGATGCGCGCGCGTAGCGGATGACGGCGCTCCATATCGTTCCAGGCCAGGCTCGACAGCTGCGTTTCGAGCATCGAACGCAAGTCGCCGAGTTCCGCGCGCATGCGTGCGCTGTCCTGCGCGGCACGTTCAAGCATGGATTGAATCGGTGCCGGCTCGACGCGCGGCGCGGGCTGCGCTGGTGCGGCGGATTCGTACGGCTGCTGCGGCTCGGGACGCGCAGCACGTTCCTGCGCCACGCTGATGTCGCGCAACGGCGGTTGAGCGCGAGGAGCATCGTCGATCTCGGCGTGTGCTGGTGCCGTCGTTGTCTGATGAGTTACCGGCGCGGCGGGCGCATGAGCGGCCGCGATCGCCTGCTTGGCGCGCGTCAGCAACGGCGTGCGCTCGGGCTTCGGCGGCGCGGATACGGCAACCGGCGCCTCCGGCCTGGCGCCCGGCAAGGGCGCGCCGTGCCGCGCGGCTTCGCGTACCAAGGCTTCGTCGTAATCGACCGCTGCAATGATCTCGATACCGTCATCGAGTCGACGCGTCGACAGGATCACCGCATCCGGCCCCTGCTCTTCGCGGACTTCGCGCATCGCCTGGCGCATGTCGGAGGCGACGAAACGTTTGATCTTCATGCTTGTGCGCTCCGCACTTGGAGACGGGAGGTGGGCAGCGGGAGCGCGACAATCGCCGCACTACGCAGACCGTGGATCCGGTCGCGACGTTTCATGCTTGCGCCCCCATTACCCATCTCCCATCTCCGCTCGTGAGTTATCGACCCAGCGCCTGCACCAACCGAACCCGCCGGTTGTCAGGCACCTCGTTGTAAGCCAGTACGTGCAGGTTCTGTGCCACGTGACGGGTGAAGCGTGCGAGCCACGGACGGAGCTGCGGCGGCACCAGCAGAACGGCCGGCTCGCCGCTCTGATCCTGGCGTCGCGCGGCCTCGGCGACGCTCTGCTGGAGGCGGTCGGCCAGGCCCGGTTCGACCGCGGCGCCCGCCGCACCGGCGTTGCCAAGCGATCCGAGCAGGATCTGCTCCAGTTCCGGCGCCAGCGTGATGACGGGAATTTCGGTACCCAGGCCGGCGATCTCCTGGACGATCTGGCGACCCAGTGCGACACGCACGGCGGCGGTCAGCGTGCCGGGATCCTGACTCTGGCTGGCGTGTTCCGCCAAGGATTCGACGATGCTGCGCATATTGCGGATCGGCACCCGCTCGGCGAGCAGGTTCTGCAGCACCTTGACCACCACGCCGAGCGACAGGCGCTTGGGCACCAGGTCCTCGACCAGCTTGGGCGCGTTGGCCGCCAGGCGGTCCAGCAGCTGCTGCACGTCCTGGTGGCTGAGCAGCTCGTGCGCATGGCCCTGCAGGATGTGCGAGAGATGCGTCGCAATCACCGTGGCCGGGTCGACCACGGTGTAGCCTAGACTTTGCGCGTGATCGCGCTGCCCGGTTTCGATCCACACCGCTTCCAGGCCGAACGCCGGGTCCTGCGTGGCGATGCCTTGCAGGGTGCCGTGCACGCGGCCCGGATTGATCGCCAGCAGGCGCTCGTTATAGACCTCCGCCTCGCCCATCGGCACGCCCATCAACGTGACGCGATACGCGTTGGGGCCGAGATCGAGGTTGTCGCGGATATGCACCGCCGGCACCAGGAAACCCAGCTCCTGCGACAGCTTGCGGCGTACCGATTTGATCCGCCCCATCAGCTCGCCGCCCTGCGCCTTGTCGACCAGCGGGATCAACCGGTAGCCGACTTCCAAGCCGACCGGATCGACACTGGCGACATCGTCCCAACCGAGTTCGAGCTTTTCGCCGGGCACCGGTGCCGGCAAGGCATCGATCGGTGTCGCGGCGAGACGCTCTTCGGCTTCGTGCTTGCGCTTGATCATCAACCACGCCGCGCCGCCGCAGGTACCGCCGAGCAACAGAAAAGCGACGTTGGGCATGCCGGGAATCAAGCCCATGACGCAGAGCACCGCGCCGGCTACCGCCAGGGCACGCGGTTGGCCGAAGACCTGGCCGACCAGCTGCTTGCCCATGTCTTCGGAACGCGACACGCGCGTCACGATGATCGCGGTGGCGATCGACAGCATCAGCGAAGGTACCTGCGCGACCAGGCCGTCACCGATGGTCAGCAAGGTATAGGTACGCGCCGCTTCGCCAGCCGAAAGCCCGTGCTGCATCACGCCGACGAAAAAGCCGCCGACGATATTGATCAACAGGATCAGGATGCCGGCGGTAGCGTCGCCGCGAACGAACTTCGAGGCACCGTCCATCGAACCGTAGAAGTCCGCTTCCTCGCGTACTTCCTGGCGGCGCTCGCGCGCCTGCTCCTGTGTCAACAAGCCGGCATTGAGGTCGGCGTCGATCGCCATCTGCTTGCCGGGCATCGAATCCAGGGTAAAACGCGCGGTCACTTCGGACACGCGAGTGGCGCCCTTGGTGATCACCACGAAGTTGATGATGGTCAGGATCGCGAACACCACCAGGCCGACCGCGAAATTGCCGCCGATGACGAACTCGCCGAACGCCTCGATCACCTTGCCGGCGGCGCCGGGGCCATCATGGCCGTGCAGCAGCACCACGCGGGTGGAGGCGATATTCAGCGCCAGGCGCAGCAAGGTCGCCATCAGCACCACGGTGGGAAACGCAGCGAACTCGAGCGGCCGCATCACGTAGATCACCGCCAGCAGGATCACCAGCGACAGCGCGATGTTGAAGCTGAAGAGCATGTCCAGGATGAAGGGCGGCAGCGGCAACATCATCATCGCCAGCATCGCCAGCATGATGATCGGCGCGCCGGCGCCCCTGCGTGTTGCCTGCTTCAGTGTATCGAGTGCACCAACGGCGGCCATTTGTCATCCGTCAATCAATTGTCGCGATAAGGGCCCATCAGGTCTGGATCGACCTCGGGTCTTGGCGGCTCGGGCGGCGTCATGCCGTGTGTAACTGCCTGTTTCACCTGATATACGTAGGCCAGCACCTGGGCGACGGCCACGTACAGGGAAGCAGGCACTTCCCGTCCGATATCGGTAGTCGCATACAAGGCGCGTGCCAACGGCGGCGCCTCGACCAGCGGGATACGATGGCTGGCTGCGACAAGGCGAATCTGCTGCGCCAGAACGTCGACGCCCTTGGCGATTACCTTGGGTGCGCGCATGCGACCGTCGTCGTATTGCAGGGCGACGGCAAAGTGGGTCGGGTTGACGATGACCACGTCGGCCTTGGGCAGCTCCTGCATCATGCGGCGGCGGGACATCTGCTGCTGCACCTGGCGGATGCGCCCCTTCAACTCCGGGCTGCCATCGGACTCCTTGTGCTCGTCGCGCAGTTCCTGCTTGGTCATGCGCTGGCGGCGGCTGTAGTCGAAGCGCTGCCAGATCGCATCGACACCGCCGATCAGGCCCAGCATCACGCCGAAGATCAGCCCCGCGCGGCCTAACAGTCCGAGCGATTGGGCAATACCGGCACCGACCACACCGCGGCCGGTCTCCATGATTTCCGGCTGCCAGCTGCGGATCAGAATCAACAAGGCGCCACCGATCATCAGCAGCTTCAGCAACGACTTGCCCAGCTCGACCAGGCCGCGCAGGGCGAAGATCTTGCCCAGGCCGGCGATCGGATCGAGTCGCTCGAATTTCGGCTGCAAGGCTTCGGCGCTGAAATTAAGGCCGCCGAGCAAGGTCGGCGCGCCGAGCGCGGCCAGCAGCGTCGCTACGGCAATTGGCGCGACGATCCCGACGGCCTCGTGCAGGGCGCCATACCAGGCATGCACGGGCAATTGCCCGGCAAACAAGGCTTCGCGCGAATAGCTCAAGCCGAGCCGATAGATCGTACGCGCATGCTCCATCGCATCGTGGCCGGTCGAAATCAACGCAGCTACCGCCGCCAGCACCACCATCGAGCCTGACAGGTCGCGCGAGCGCGGCAGATCGCCCTTCTCGCGCGCTTCGCGAATACGTTTTTCGGAAGGTTGTTCGGTGCGGTCTTCCTGTTCCTGGTCGGCCATCGGGCTAGCCCCCGGCCAATTCGTGCATCAGCGACCAGGCCGATTCCTGGATTGCGTTGAACGCACCAGGCAGGCTGCGCAGCGACAGCCACAACGCAATAAAACCCAGCGACACGGTAATCGGAAAACCCACCGCGAACAGATTCATCGACGGCGCGGCGCGACTGATCGCGGCAAAACCGATATTGACCACCAGCAGCGACGTCATCGCCGGCAGCGCCACACGTACCGCGCCAGCAAAGAACTGTGTACCGAATTGCGCGACCGCATGCAGGCCATCCGGACCGATGGTCGCCGTGCCCGGCGGCAAGGTGTGAAAACTGTCGGCAAGCAAGGCGATCAAATGCAGGTGCCCGTCCATCGCCAGGAACAGCAACGTCACCAGCAGACCGTAGATCTGCCCCAACACTGCCGAACTACCACCCGCCAACGGGTCGAACGATTCAGCGAAACCGAGATTCATGCTTAGCGAAATGAACTGCGCGCCGGACGATACCGCCTGGAATGCAAGCTGCAACACGAAGCCGATCGCCACACCGATCAGCAACTGCGAGACCATGCTGGCCAGGCCTTCGCCGGTGAGCAGATCGATATTCATTGGCGCCATCGGTGCCAGCACCACGGTCAGTACCAGTGCGATAACCAGGCGTACCTGCATGGGGACCATCGTCGAGCTGAAAATCGGCGCGACCAGGCACATGCCGCTGACCCGCCCGAACGCCCACAGCAAACCGCCCAGCCACGCCTGCAGCTGGACCAGTTGCACGGTGGTCACTTCATTGCTCCGGGCAAACCTTCGATCACGTGGCGCGTGAACTGGACCAGCGTGCGCAGCATCCATGGGCCGGTAATCAGGCCCACGCAGGCCATTGCGATCAGCTTCGGAATGAAGCTCAGCGTCATTTCATTGATCTGCGTCGCGGCCTGGATCACGCCGATCAGCAGGCCGACTGCCAGTGCCGTCAACAGCAGAGGGGCGGCGACCAGCATGGCGACGTAGAGGGCGTGTTGGCCGAACTCGATGACTGATTCGGGGGTCATGCAAGAGCCCCCCTCACCCCAACCCTCTCCCCCGGCAGAGCCAGGGGAGAGGGGGCAAAAGCATAGCCGCCGATCATGTGTAGAAGCTCCCTGCCAGCGTTCCCATCAACAGGGACCATCCATCCACCAGCACGAACAACATGATCTTGAACGGTAACGAGATCGTCACCGGGGAGACCATCATCATGCCCATCGACATCAGTACGCTGGCCACCACCAGGTCGATGATCAGGAAGGGGATGAACAGCAAGAAGCCCATCTGAAAGGCGGTCTTGAGCTCGCTAGTCATGAAGGCGGGCATCGCCACGCGCAGCGGCACGTCGTCCTTGCTGGCATAAGGTTTCTCGCCGGCAAGCTTGGTAAACAGCTGCAGATCCGAGTCGCGCGTCTGATCGAGCATGAAGTGCTTGAACGGCGACGTCGTCGCCTGCAACGCCTGCTCGGCGGGCATGGTGCCGTCCATATACGGTTTGACGCCCTCCACGTAAGCGTGATTGAGCACCGGCGACATCACGAACAAGGTCAGGAACAGCGACAGGCCAAGAATGATCTGGTTCGGCGGCGTCGCCTGCGTCCCCAGGGCCTGGCGCAAGAAGCCGAGCACGATCACGATGCGCGTGAACGAGGTCATCATCAACAGCACGCCGGGGAGCATGGTGAGCACGGTCAACAGTGCGAGCACCTGCAACGAAAGCGTCCAGTTCTGCGCGCCACCCGCGTTCTGCACGGTCAGCACAGGAATACCGGCGGCCTGCTGGGCGGATACGGCAAACGGCAGCAACATCAGTGCCAGCGCGAAAAGAAACTTCAAGGTCTTCATGCCTTGCGCTTCCAGCGGTTGAGCAGCTCGCCAAAATTCGGCACCTGCGGTGCGGCCTGCAGCGCCGCGGGTGCAGCCTCGCCTTCGTACACATGAAGAGTGCGCATGCCACCCTGACCGGTACCCACCAGCAAGCGCTTGCCATCGGCCTCGATAAGCATCAGGCGATCGCGTGCACCCACCGAGAAGACCTCCAGGCAGCGGATACGTCGACCGCCCGGTTGCGTACGGCCCTGCATGCGGCGCGTAAACCAGCCAGCCACCAGGATGACGGCGATAATGGCAGCAAGGCTGAGTACAACGCGCAGCATCTCCGCGCCTACGTTCACATCGGGGGCCGCGGCAATCGGCGCGGCGGCGGCAAGTGCGATAAGCATGCTAGCAGTCACCACTCAACGCAGCTTGCGCACGCGCTCGGAAGGACTGATCACGTCGGTCAGGCGAATGCCGAACTTCTCGTTGATCACCACCACTTCGCCGTGCGCGACCAGCGTGCCGTTGACGAAGACGTCCAGCGGCTCGCCCGCGGCGCGGTCGAGTTCCACCACCGAGCCCTGGTTGAGCTGCAGCAGGTTGCGGATACTGATGCGGGTACGGCCGACCTCCATCGCCAGCGTGACCGGTACGTCCAGGATCATGTCCAGGTTGACGTCCGACTCGCCCACGACGCGGTTGATCGCTTCGAAATCATTGGTACCGCCGAGTTCGGCGGGGGTTGCGTCGCTGTGAGTCATACCGATGTCGTCTCCGTAAAAGTGTCGTTTACCAGGCGCTTGCTGCGCCGGGCCGCGGGCCCCTGATAGCGCACCGAATTGCGCCCGTTGGATTGGCCGTAGCGACCGCGAAAAATCGGCACATCCTCGGCAAACACCGTGGACATGTCAGGCATCTGCACCGGAATCACGTCGCCCGGGCGCAGCTTGAGAAAATCGCCGATGCTGATCTGCGATTCGAACAGCAGGGAGCTCAGCTCCACTTCCGCATCCATGATCTCTTCGTGCAACGCTTCGGCCCAGCGGTCGTCGCGTTCGACGCGATCGCTCTGCACGCCGGCATCGAGCAAGGTGCGGATCGGTTCGACCATCGAATAGGGCATGGTCAGATGGATCTCGCCGCCACCGCCATCGAGCTCAACGTGAAAACGCGACACCACCACGGTTTCGGTCGGGCTGACGATATTGGCGAACTGGGGATTGATCTCCGAATTGATGAATTCGAACTGCAGTCCCAACACCGGCGACCAAGCCTCGGTCATCGCGGTGAACACTTCGTTCAACATGATCTGGATCACGCGATTCTCGGTCGGCGTGAAATCGCGACCCTCGATGCGCGCGTGATAGCGACCGTCGCCGCCGAAAAAATTGTCGATGGTGGAAAACACCAGGCGCGGCTCGATCACGATCAGGCCGGTGCCACGCAGCGGCTTGATGCGTACCAGGTTCAGGTTGCTCGGCACGGCCAGGCCGTGTACGTACTCGTTGAACTTGAGCATGCGCACGCCGTTGACCGACACCTCACAGGCTTTGCGCAGCACGTTGAACACGCCGGTGCGGAAAAAGCGCGCGAAGCGGTCGTTGACCATTTCCAGTGTCGGCAGGCGTCCGCGGACAATGCGGTCCTGCTGGGTAAAGTCATATTCGACCGCGGTTCCGGGCGGCGGCGGCTCGTCGCCCCCCGTCTCTACCGTGCCGCCGTCCACGCCATTGAGCAGCGCGTCGATTTCTTCCTGGGAAAGCAGGTCGCTCATCGGACGTCCTCCGTCACTGCATCACGAAGCTGGTGAAATACAGCGCGTCGACGCCGGGGCGGCCGAGGCGATCGTTGAGGATCTTGCGCACGGCGTCGAGCGCCTTGGCCTGAAGTTTCTGCTTACCTTGCACATCGTTGAGATCAGCGCCGGTCTGGCTGCTGAAAAGCAGCACGAGAGCATTGCGAATCACCGGATCGGCATTCTTTGCCGCTTCGATCGCCGCCGGGTCGTGTGACATCAGGGTCACACCTACTTGCAGATAGGTCTGCTGCTCGTCGCCCTTGAAGTTGACGACGAACGACGGCTCCAGCGGCAGGTACAGCTCGGGGGTCTTCTTGTCCGATGTCGTTGCTACGCCTTCGGCCTGGGCACTCTGCCCGCGCAGGGTGAACAACGCGTAGCCGCAGACGCAGGAAATCAGCACTAGCGCCAGCACCAGGGTGATGATCAAACCACGGTTGCTCGGCGGTTTGGGTGCTTCGACGACGGGGGCTTCGGCCTTGGCCATGAATAACCTCAAGTAGGGAGTGATGCTGTTACCTGAGGTTTAGCAAGCGCCATGCCATGTGCGGGAATGGCTTATCTGGTGCGGTTTTGCAGTGTGCGGGGGGATTTATTGACGCGTGGCGTGGGGATGACACGAGGGGTGGTGACGGTTTTTCGGCGGGTGAGCTTGAGGACTTAAAGCCCCCCTCACCCCAACCCTCTCCCCCGGCAAAGCCAGGGGAGAGGAGCACACCGAGGCAAGCTTTCAACGCTACGCGCTTTTGCTCCCTCTCCCCTGGCTTTGCCGGGGGAGAGGGTTGGGGTGAGGGGGCCGGGTGCTCGCGGGATACTTTCAGCTACTACATCAAGCAAACATATCCACCAACCCCACAGCTACCTGCCTGATCGGCGAAACCTCGACATCCCCATCAGCACCGTCGCCACCAGCAAACGAACCCTTCCCGGAAGACGAAGACGACCCGCCCGATCCCTGGTTCTGCTGCTGCCCCACGAAGGTACGCCCCAACGACAGACCATGGCCGGCCAGCATGGTGTCCAGCTGGCCCAGGGTCTGCTGCACGGCCGTCACCGCGGCCGGATGCTGCGCGGCGAACGCGACATCGACACGATTGTTGTGATCGACGCTCACCTTCACTTCCAGCTCGCCCAGAGACTCCGGATTGAGCCTGATGCGGGCCTCCTTGATGTCCTGCCCGCCCATCCAGGCCACCTGCTGACCGAGCTCCTGCGCAAAACCGCTGCTGTCGACGGACGATTGCATCTGTACGACTTGCGGTTGCGCGATGTGCGTAGTGCCGCCGGAGCCGGGGGTCAGGCCGAGCATGGCGGTGATGTCGTTGTCTTTGTGGGTGGCGGTTTGGGGCAAGTCGGTCGGTGTGGCTTGGGTAGTCTGCACGGCCTTCGTTGCCGTAGTGGTGGTGGCAGTAGCCGTGCCAGCCTTGCTCGTCGCATTGGCGATGACGTGGTGCCAATCGTCGTCACCCGCCTTGTCGTCGGCCTTGCTATCGGTTGTGCCGGTTTTGCCCAGGTCGGCAAGCTTGGGCGTCGTGGGCAGCACGTTGGCGGGGATGCCCGCCAGCTTGGCCTGCGCACTGGTGGCAGCGGGGTCCTTGGTGGCCTGAGCGTCGGTCGTCGGCACCGCTTGTGGCATGGCCAGCGCGAGCGCGGACATGCCTACGGGCGGTGTATTCGTAGCCGTCGGATCGGTAGCCGTGCCCTGTGCAGGTGCCGCTGACGGATCCGCTGGAGGCGCGGACTGCCCCAGCAATTGCAGCATGGTGCTGGCAAGGCTGGTGTCGTCGCTGTCGTCCTGGCTTTTGTCGTCGGTTGTACGGACGGTCTTCTTGTCGCCGTCGGTCGATACCGTCTTACCTTGCGCGACCGGCGTGCTGTTGTCATCGGGCGTCTGGCTGCCATCGTCCTGACGCGGCTGTTGCTGGCGGCGAGCCGCATCCAGCTGACTGTCGAAACGATCGTCGCCCTGACTCTGCTGCGGAGATGGCGACGGCGAAGCCACGGGAAGCGGCGGCGTGGAAGCGACGGGCGAAGCTACGCTGGCAGTCATGGCGTCATCGTTTTGGCGGATATGGGACATAGCTGCCAGGCAGCAAGGATTGGGCCAGCACTAACGCGGGCGCCGGTATTGCATGCGCTCGTCGATCTCCGATTGCTCACGACGCTCCTCGCTCTTGCGCTCCAGCTCGCGGTGATGGTCGATCACGCTGCCGAGCGCGCGTTCGCGCGCATGCGCTTCACGCCACTGCCCGCCGGCCTGATCGAGCAGGCGGCGCTGTCGCTCGACCTCGCCGTTCTGCTGCACGATGGCCTGGTCGATGCGCTCGACAAAACGCTGACGATTGAGCAAGGCAGTGACGGTAAGGTCGCCGCTGTCGAGCGCGTACTCGTCGCGATAGCGCTTCAACTCAGCCAGCTGCTGCTCGGCTTTGGCCAGTTTCTGCTGCTGTTCGGCCAGGCGCAGCAGGGCTTTTTCCTGGCGCTCTTTCGCCTGGTCGGCGGCCGGTTGCAAATGAGTGGCGCGGGACTTCATGCCATGGCCTCCTGAGCGATCACTTGCAGCGCTTCGATGGCGGAATTGAGCGGCATCGGTTCGTCCACTTCTTGTTGCAGGAAGTCGCGCAGTCGCGGCCACATCGCGATGGCGCGATCGGTCTGCGGATCGGAACCTTTCTGGTATGCACCCACCGCGATCAAGTCACGCTGCTGGCGATAGGCCGAATAGACCTGGCGGAACTTCTGTGCCGCACGCATCTGTTCGCGCTCGACGACCGCCGGCATGACGCGGCTGATGGACGCTTCGATATCGATCGCCGGGTAATGGCCGGCTTCGGCCAGGTCGCGCGACAGCACGATATGACCGTCGAGAATGGCGCGCGCCGCATCGGCGATCGGATCATGACGGTAGTCGTCGCCTTCGGTCAGCACGGTGTAGAAGGCGGTAATCGAACCGCGGCCTTCGGCGTCGTTACCGGCTCGCTCCACCAGTGCCGGCATCATCGCAAAGACCGACGGCGGGTAACCCTTGGTCGCCGGCGGTTCGCCGATGGCCAGGGCGATCTCACGCTGCGCTTGCGCGTAGCGCGTCAGCGAATCCATCAGCAGCAGTACGCGCTGCCCGCGATCGCGGAACCACTCGGCGATCGCCGTGGCGTACTGTGCGCCGCGCAAACGCTTGAGCGGCGGTGCATCGGCCGGCGCGGCGACGATCACCGCACGGGCACGGCCTTCCTCGCCCAGCGTGTGTTCGACAAATTCCTTGACTTCGCGACCACGCTCGCCGATCAGGCCGACCACCACCACGTCGGCATTGGTATAGCGGGTCATCATGCCCAGCAGTGTCGACTTGCCGACGCCCGAGCCGGCAAACAGGCCAAGACGCTGTCCTCGCCCCACCGTCAACAAGGCATTGATCGCGCGCACGCCCACGTCGAGCGGCGTATCGATCGGCTTGCGCGCCATCGGGTTGATCGGATCGCGCTTGAGCGCGGCATGCTCGTCGATGTCCAGTGGCCCGCCACCATCGAGCGGAGCCCCGTCTGCGCCAACAACACGACCTAAAAGAGCCTCGCCCACCGGCAAGCCACCGGCATGCGAACACGGTCGCACGCGTGCGTTCGGCAGCACGCCGTGCATTTCCGCGACCGGCATCAACAGCAGGCGTTCATCGGCAAAACCGACGACTTCGGTATCCAGCTCGGTGCCATCGGCGGTAGCCACCAGGCAGCGCGCACCCAATGGCGCTTCACAACCTTCGGCTTCCAGCGTCAGACCCACCACGCGACGCAGGCGGCCTTCGACAATCAGTGTCTGCGCAGCTTCCGCGCGCTGGCGCCGACGCGCCAGTTTGTCCTGCCACGATGCCTGGCGCGCCTCGACGCTCATCAGGCCGTCACCTCGTCGACATCGTCGTTCTGATCGCTGTCGATGCCGAGCACGGCGTCGATCACCGCAGCCAGACGCGTCTCGACGCGAGCGTCGAGACGTGAGCGCCCACTTTCCAACAGGCAATCGCCGCGGTCCAGCGCGGGATCGGGCAGCAACTGCCAATGTGTTTCGACTGCGTCCAGCTCGCGCATCAAAGTCACGTCGTCCGGATGCAGGCGCACGCGCAGATCGCGTTCGGCCGATGGCAGGGCCACGGCAGCCTCGCGCACCGCCTGCACCACCAGACCGGGCGAGATGCGTAATTCATGGGCCACCACGCGACGTGCAGCCACCATGGCAAGGCGTGCCAGCTCTTGTTCGGTGGTGTCGTCGAGCATTTGCAGCGGACGCGCGATCGACTCGAACAAGGCTTCCAGGCGAGCTCGATGCTCGCGCAATTCTTCGGCCGCCTTGGCGCGACCTTCGGCCAGGCCCGTGACAAAGCCCTCTTCGCGCGCCTGCCGCTCGAGCTCTTCGAGTTCGAATACGGTCGGGCGCGGCGCGGCTTCTTCTTCCTCCGCCGGGGCGGGTGGCTGCTCGCCCATGTGCGGCGGCGCCCAGCGCGTGAAGTCTTGCAGCAGCTCGCGCGCGAGGATCGGTTTCATCAAACGAACTCGTCACCGCTGGCGGACAGGCTGATCTGCCCGGAATCGGCAAGCCGTCGCGCAATACCCACCACTTCTTTCT